>Ga0307506_10000026_pt1 | contig 67699 bp, 69 predicted proteins | sample 25_S_MG_FD_202175 | JGI IMG/M metagenome (GOLD analysis project Ga0307506, IMG submission 202175) | Soil microbial communities from Populus trichocarpa stands in riparian zone in the Pacific Northwest, United States - 25_S | ecosystem: Environmental > Terrestrial > Soil > Riparian zone > Trees... | reverse complement strand
CTTCTGGCCTCCTCGCATGGCAGCCACGTCTCGAAGCACAAGCGGGAGCTCCTGGACAACATCTTCGAGCTGTCGCACCGGATGGCGCGGCAGATCATGGTGCCGCGCCAGGACGTGATTTACCTCTCGACCACCCGGCCGCTGGCCGAGAACCTGCGCATCGCCCGCCGCAGCGGCCACACCCGCTTCCCCCTGTGCGAGGGCGATCTCGATCACACGATCGGCCTCATTCACATCAAGGACATCTTCCGCCGCGAGCGCCCGATCACCTCGCTCAAGGACGTCTCGCGGGAGATCGCCTTCGTCCCCGAGACGCTGGAGCTCGACCGCCTGCTCAAGCGGATGCGCACCGAGCGTTTCCACCTCGCCGCCGTCATCGACGAGTACGGCGGCGTCTCCGGCATCGTCACGCTGGAGACGGTGATCGAGGAGATCGTCGGCGAGATCCAGGACGAGTTCGACGTCGAGGCGCCGGAGATCCGGGAGACCGAGGACGGCGTCTACGAGGTCTCCGGAGGCATGCTGGTCGAAGATCTGGAGCAGGCGCTGGACGTCGAGCTCAGCGACCGTGACGAGGACACCATCGGCGGCGTCGTCCTCTCGGAGCTCGGCCGTGCCCCCGTCGTCGGCGACAAGGTCGATCTCGGTCCCGTCTCCCTCGAAGTCCTCGACATCGAGCTCAACCGCATCAACACCCTCCGCGTGGTCATCCGCCAGCCGGCGGAGATTTCCTCCGCCGACAAGGAATGACTCTCCGCCGAATGGCCTGTTTTATCCAGGAACAGACCGTTTTCTCCAGGATCAGAGCATTTCTCCCAGGAATAGACCGTTTCTTCCAGAATCAGGCCGTTTTCTCTGGAGACAGACTGTTTCTTCCAGGGATAGACCGTTTTCTCCAGAATCAGGCCGTTTTCTCCAGGATCAGACCGTTTTCTCTGGAGACAGACCGTTTTCCCCAGGAATAGACCGTTTCTTCGGGATACAGAGCGTTTTCTCCAGAGGCAGGCCGTTTTCTCCAGGTATAGACCGTTTCTCCTGGAATCAGGGCGTTTTCTCCAGGAATAGAGCGTGTCTCCTGAAAGCAGAGCGTTTCCGCCGACGATAGAACCTCTCTGGCCGTTAATGCCACAATGAGGGCCATGACGACGCCTTCTTCAGCCTGGAAGCCCCTGCTCACCGGCGATCTCGCGGCACAGGTCTCACAGACCGTCGAGGAGATCGCCCAGGCTCTCGACGATTTCCCCGCGGACACGCTCGGGCAGCGACACGCATCTCTCGCCGGCGGCGTGGCCGGTGAAGCCCTCCTCCACGCCTACCTGTTTCTCCACAACGGCGACGAGCAGCGGGCCGAGCGCGCCGCCGCTCTCCTCGAGACGGCGGTGGAGGCTCTCGCCTCGACGGTCATGCTGCCAGGGTTGTACAGCGGCTTCGCCGGCATCGCCTGGGCCGTGGAGCACCTCCAGAGCCGACTCTTCGAGGCGGATCCGGAGAGTGATCCCGAGGAAGGCGACACCAATCATGAGATCGACGAAGCGCTGCTGAGCTTCCTGACGGCTCCCAAGGAGAACGAGGAGTACGACCTGATCAGCGGCTTGACCGGCCTCGGCGTCTACGGCCGCGAGCGCCTGGCCCGGCCCTCCGGAGCCGCGGTTCTGGAAAGTGTCGTCGACCGGCTCGCGGCCCAGGCGGAGAGCGGCCCCGCGGGCATGACCTGGTTCACCACGCCGGAGCGCCTGCCGGAGTGGCAGCGGGAGGTCCATCCCAAGGGGCTCTACAACCTCGGAGCCGCTCACGGCATGCCGGCGGTGATCGCCCTCCTCGCCGTGGCCTGTGCCGCAGGTGTAGCCGCCGAGCGCGCGCGGCCCTTGCTCGACGGCGCGGTGCGCTGGCTGCTGTCCAACCGCCGCCCGCCCGGAAGCGGCTCATGCTTCTCCTCGTTTGCCGGCGAGGACGCTCCACCCTCCCGCCTGGCCTGGTGCTACGGAGATCCCGGCGTCGCCGCGACTCTGCTCGTCGCCGCCCGGGCCGTGGGCGAGCCGGCCTGGGAAGAGGAGGCCCTGGCCATCGCCCGCGCCGCCGCCGCGCGGCCCACCGAGGACGCCGGCGTGCGCGACCCGGGCATCTGCCACGGCGCCGCCGGGCTCGCCCATCTGCTCAACCGCTTCTGGCAGGCGAGCGGCGAGGAGGTCTTCGCCGCGGCGGCGCGCTTCTGGATCGGGCGGACGCTGGAGCTGCGCGTGCCCGGCGAAGGGGTCGCCGGCTTCCGCGCCTGGCACGCGCAGCGCTCAACGCAGGGCGAGTGGCTCTCCGAGCCCGGCTTTCTCGAAGGAGCGGCCGGAGTCGGCCTCGTTCTCCTCGCCGCTGTGTCCACGGTCGAGCCGGAGTGGGACCGGATTCTTCTCGTGTCCTAGCCTGTCCTGGTCTGGTCCGGTTTAGTCTTCCGCGAGCACGATGATCTGGTCGGCTTTCTGGAAGGTGAGCTTCTCCGCCTTTTCCGGATTGACCGTCACGCCGTACGACTTCGAGGCGTCCTTGCCGAAGGCCTCCTGCTTGTAGCCGATGGCCACCTCGCCGCGCCGGCGCGCCGCCTCGACGACGGTGTAGAAGCTCACCGGCCGGCCCAGCTCGACATAGTCGGCCGCCGGCTTGAGATAGATCTCCGAACCTTCCGGGTCGAACATGTCGGCGAAGACGGCGGTCAGCTCCTTGTTCTCGGAGATCTGCGACAGCATCAGGCTGACCAGCTTGTTGCTGACGATGAAGTCGTCCGCCTGGGTGACCTCGGCGAGCTCGCGGTTGCGCACGTCCAGCATCTCGGTGACGATGCGGAAGTCGTGCCCCCCCTTTTCGGCCATGTCGCGGAGATGGAGCAGCGTGATCAGGGTCCTCGCATCGGCCTCCTGGAGGTCGATCTCGTCGTAGCAGAGGATGATCACCTGATCGAAGTCATGGACGTTCAGCCCGTCGAGCACCCGGCGGTCGGTGGTGTCCGCCTCCTGGCAGGTCACCTTCTGGGTCTTGAGGTCGGGACAGTCGCGGGCGACGCGGGCGGCGACTCCGTCCGTGCCGGCCACCAGATGCAGCTCCGAGCCGGCGGCGACGTAGCGGTCGAGCTCGTTGACGATGGTGCCGCCGCGCTCGTTCCAGCCGAGGAGGAGGGTGCGCTCCGGCCGCGGTGCCTTGGGCCTGGCGCCGACGATGGCCGAGGCGTCGATCTCCAGGCGCCGCTCGAGGTCGGTCCAGTCGCCCATGCGGGCCGACAGCTTCACCGTGTCGTCGTCCTCCGAGATGGCGATCACCTTGTCGCCGGCCGCGATGACGGTGTCCATCGGCGGATTGAGGACGATCCGCCCGTCGGCGAAGCGCATTCCCATCAGACAGGAGTCCTCGTAGGCGAAGAGGGCGTCGCCGAAGGTCCGCCCGGTGAGCCCCGGCTCCTCGGTGAAGTAGATCTCGTCGCCGCCGAAGTCCAGCAGCTCGATGTAGACCACCGAGAGGCCCGACTGCCGCGAGGTCTGCACGATGATGCGCGAGATCAGGTCGCTGGTGACGATGAGCTGCGCCTCGTCGCGGCCGACCATGCGGGCGACCTCGAAGTTCCGCATGTCCGAGAGCTCGGCCACGATGTGGTAGGGCTCCGGCCGGCGGTTCGGGTTGTTGGTGATCGCCAGGATCGACTTGATCACCTCCGGGTCCGGCTCGGCGCTCTCCGGCGCCAGGATGACGATCGACCGCGCTTCGTGCGGATTGACGATCTCCAGGTCGTTGAGGTCGAGAGGGCTGCCGGTGCGGCAGATGACCTTGGTGTTCCTGGTCGGTCCGATCTTGTCGCGGATCTCGTCCTCCATCTCCACCTTGTCCTTCTCGGCGAGGACGACGATGCGCGGTTTCTTCCGGTTCTCGTTGGCGAGGACGAGCTCGGAGATGACGGTGAAGATCTTCGGCGACCAGCCGAGAATCAGCGTGTGGTCGCTCTCGATGACGTGCGAGCGCCCCTTGCGCAGCTCGTCGATCTTGGCCTCGATGCCGTTGTTGATGACGCCGATCAGGGCGCTGACGATGAAGATGCCGCCCAGCGTCACGAACAGCATGGAGGCGCGGAAGCCCCAGCCCTCGTCGCCGCCCATGGTGCCGGAGTCGAGGGTCCGCATGAGGCTCATCCAGGCCGCTTCCACGAAGCCCGGCGGGTGGTCCGCCCCTCCCGGGGAGATGTGGAGGATCACCACGACCAGGGCGGCCAGGAAAATCAGGCCGAAGGATGCGACCCCGAGATAGCCGATGAGGGCGATCGCCCCGCGGGACATGCTTTTGTCGAAGGCGTAGCGCAACCTGTCGCCCATTTTGATCTGACGCATAAATCTCCCGATGAGTGGAAAAACAGCGCCGAGAATATCACGAGGACGCCGCCGTCCGCTTCCATCCGAATTGAAACACTGTCTTAAGGTTAGTAAGTTCCGGATTCCGGTCACTTCCGACTGGACGCTCATCCTCCCGGAGAAAGGAAACTGACATGCATCACCGCCGCATCGCCTTGCTTTCCGTCCTTTTCATCCTTTTCGCCTTCTCCGCCCTGCCCGCCGTGGCTCAACCCGCCCGCGCCGCCGAGCCCCCCGCTCCCGGCCTGCGCTGGATCGAGCTGTGGCAAAGCTTTATCGCGCCTTTCACCATACAGACCCGTGAGGGCCGGGCGATCTGGGATCCGAACGGCGGCGACGCCTCCGACTCCACGACGCCCCCTGCCGATGGCACGACGGACCCGACCGGCCTTCTCACCTCCTGATGTCCGGCCCTGGAGCACGCCGGGATGTTTTCGGACAGCTCCCGGCGTGCTAGGGGACCGGGCTCACCCGATGTAGAATCGAAGAGCTGTTCGGAGGGAGACATATCCCATGGGCCGAGAAACGGGCAACGAGTACGATGCCGTCTTCCACCGGCTCGATCTCTTCCGAGCGCTCGTGGAGCACGACATCCTCGCCGAACGAGAGCGCGCCGCGTCTCTCTGGCGCCAGCTCCAATCCCACCCTCCGGCGCAACGCCTCCTGCTGGTCAGGTGCGAGACGCGCTTTCAGATCTGGGGCCTCTACGGCCTCATTCTCGCGGAGAGCCGGAAAGCGGCGGGCGCCGATCCCCCCGCCGCGGCCCACCTCGCCGAGCTCGCCCTGGCGGTGGCGGATCAGCTCCATTCCCGCGCCTACGGCGAGCCCCGTATCCACGACTTCCGCGGCGCGGCCTGGGTTGCCCTGGCCAATGCCAGACGCCTGGCCACCGATTTCGCGGGCTGCCGGAACGCTCTGCAAACCGCCTGGGAAGAGCTGGACCTCGGCACCGAAGATCCGCTCGAAGAGGCCCATCTTCACTCCGTCCACGGCTCTTACCTTTCGGACATCGGCGACTTCGAGCCGGCGATCACCATCCTGGAGCGCGCCCGCGTCTGCGCGCGGCGGGCAGGCGACCGGCACATCGAGGGGCGGACCCTCCTCCATCAGGCGACGATCCTCGGCGAGTACGAGCCCCAACGGGGTATCGCGCTGGCGCGGCGCGCCCTCGACCTCATCGACCGGACGGAGGACCCCCATCTCGAGCTGGGCGCTTGGCACACCATCGCCTTCTGCCTGAACGCGGTGGGCGAGACGCGGGATGCCGAAGCGATCCTCGAATCCCATCGCCCTCTTTACGCCCGTTATTCCGACCCCATGACGATCGGACGCCTCCATCGCCTGGAGGCCTGGATCGCCCGCGAGAAGGGGGAGCTGCTCAAGGCCGAGCACTGCTTCCGCCGGCAGCGCGCGGTCTTCGCGAAACACGGCTTCGATTTCGATCAGGTGCTCGCCGCGCTCGAGCTGGCCGAGGTGCTGACGCTCCAGGCCCGGTTCGGCGAGGCGCTGGAGATCCTGACCGAAACCTATCCCCTCCTCGAGGTCTGGGGGCTGCGGATCGACGTCCTGCGCTCCTGGATCCTGCTCGAGGAAGGCGTGAGAGCCCGCGCCGCCGGCAGCCACGCCTTCCGCGAGCTCGCCGCGATGCTGCGGCGGCGCTGGTCTCAGCGGACATAGCCCCTCACCCGGGCTTCATCCCACCACGATGTTCACCAGCCGTCCGGGCACCACGATCACCTTGCGGATCGTCAAACCCTCGGTGAACTTGCGGCCGCCCTCGGTGGCCAGCGCCCGCGCGCGCATCTCCTCCTCGCCGATCCCCGCCGGCACCGCGACACGGTCGCGCACCTTGCCGTTGACCTGCACCACCAGCGTGATCTCGTCCGGCCTCGCCGCCTCTTCGTCCACCTCCGGCCACGGCTGCGTATGCACCGAGCCGTCGCGCTCGCGGCGGCCGAGGCGCTCCCAGAGCTCCTCGGCGATGTGCGGCGTGATCGGCGCCAGCATGCGGACGTAGACGTCCTTGACCTCGTCCCAGGCCGGGGACGAGGCCGCGCCCTGCGCCCGCGCCTGCATCAGCTCGTTGAGCAGCTCCATCAGCGCGGCCACGGGAGTGTTGAACGAGAAGGCCGCGAGATCGGCGGTGACCTGCTTCAGGGTCTGGTGGAGCTTGCGGCGCATGGCGGTGATCACTTCCGCCGGCGCTTCCGGGGTCTCCAGGGTCTCCGGAGCCGGCTCCGTGTACAGGTTCCACACCCGGCGCAGCCAGCGCGAGGCGCCCTCGATGCCGCGGCTGTTCCACGGCCCGCCCATGTCCCAGCGCGCGAAGAACATCAGAAAGGCCCGTACCGTGTCCGCGCCGTAGCGGTCCACCAGGCTGTCCGGCGCCACGACGTTGCCGCGGCTCTTCGACATCTTTTCCGAGTCCTCGCCCAGGATGATCCCCTGGTTGCGGAGCTGGAGCATCGGCTCGTCGCCCTGGACGATCCCGATGTCGCGGCACGCCTTGTGGAAGAACCGCGTATAGATCAGGTGCATCGTGGCGTGCTCGATGCCGCCGGTATACGTGTCGATCGGCATCCAGTAGCGGTACTCCACCGGATCGAAAGGCCCGTCGGAATAGTGCGGGCTGAGATAGCGCAGGTGGTACCAGGAGGAGCACATGAAGGTGTCCATGGTGTCCGTCTCGCGCTCCGCCGGGCCGCCGCAGACCGGGCACTGCGTCTTGCGCCAGGTCGGATGGAGCTTGAGCGGGCTCTCGCCCGTGGGCAGCCACTCGACGTCGTCGGGCAGCAGCACGGGGAGCTGGTCCTCGGGCACCGGCACAGCGCCGTGCTCCGGGCAATAGACGATGGGGATCGGCGCGCCCCAGTAGCGCTGCCGCGAGATCAGCCAGTCGCGCAGCCGGTAGGTCACGGCCCGCTTGCCGGCACCCTTCTCTTCGAGGAAGGCGACGGCTTTCTCGTAGGCCTGGTCCGCGGGAGTGCCGGTGAGCGGGCCTGAATTCACCATCACGCCGTCATGGGACACGGCCTGCTCCAGGCTCTCGGCCGGCTCCTCTTCTGCTCCCTCCGGGCGGATCACCGGGCGGATCTCCAGGCCGAACTGCCGGGCAAACGCGAAGTCGCGCGGGTCGTGGGCCGGCACGCCCATGATGGCGCCGGTGCCGTAGCCCATGAGCACGTAGTCGGCGATCCACACCGGCACGCGCTCCCCCCCCTCCGGATGGACCGGATTGATCGCGTAGGCACCGGAGAAGACGCCCGTCTTCTCGCGGTCCGCCGCCTCGCGCTGGATGTCAGTCTGGCGGAGGGCCTTCTCCACATAGGCCTCGACCTCGGCCTTCCGGCCGGCTGCCGTGATCTTCGCGACCGCCGGGTGGTCGGGAGCCAGCACCATGAAGGTGACGCCCCACAGCGTGTCCGGCCGGGTGGTGAAGACCTCCAGCGGCTCACCGGACTCGGTACGAAACGTGACGTGCGCGCCCTCGGAGCGGCCGATCCAGCGGCTCTCCAGCGTCCGCACGCGCTCCGGCCAGTCGAGCTGCGAGAAATCGAGCAGCTCATCGGCGTACCGGGTGGTGCGGAAGAACCACTGCACCAGCTCCTTGCGGATCACCGGCGTGTCGCAGCGCTCGCACAGGCGGTCGTCGCCGATCACCTGCTCGCGGGCCAGCGTGGTGTTGCAGCTCGGGCACCAGTCCACCGCGGACTTCTTGCGGTAGGCGAGGCCGGCGCCGTAGAGCTGCTGGAAGAACCACTGCGTCCAGCGGTAGTACTCGGGGGTGGCGGAGACCGTCTCGCGCCGCCAGTCGATCATCGTGCCCATGCGCTTGAGCTGGCCGCGCATGCGGTCGATATTGGCGAACGTCCACACCTTGGGGTGGATGTTGTTCCGGATCGCCGCGTTCTCCGCCGGCAGGCCGAAGGCGTCGAAGCCCATCGGGAACACGGTGTTGTAACCCCGCATCCGCATGAAGCGGGCGTGCGCGTCGGATGGCGTGACGGCGTACCAGTGGCCGATGTGCAGGTCGCCCGAGGGGTAGGGCAGCATCGTCACGGCGTAGTGCTTGGGCCGCGCCGGATCGACGTCCGCCTCGTACAGCCCCTCGGCCTCCCAACGCTCCTGCCATTTCGGCTCGATGGCCGCCGGGTCGTATCCGTGCGCTCTCTTGTCTTCGGTCGTCGTCATCGTCGTCCTCTCAGCTCCACTCGGGCCACCCTGCAGCGAAGAAACCGGGAGGCGGATTCTACAGCATCGGGATGAGCCGGGCTGGAGCCCGAGGCCGCGCTTGGATTGCCGGAGGCTCTCCTGGTTTATACTACCTTCATGAGAGCTCTTCGAGTCGTCGTATCGGATTCCGAGTATGAAGCGCTTCAAAAGGCTGCCGACGTGCGAAAACGGTCTGTCAAACAGTTGATCCAGGAGACCCTGGCATCCTTCCAACGCGGGATGACCGACACGGGGAAGCCTCTCCGGGACCTGCCCTTGCTGCCAGGGCACCGCGCTGTCGCCGATCTCCCCTCGCGGGCCGATCTCTATGAAGAGATGTTCTCCGTCGAGGGTTCGAGCTCGCCGTCATGAGGCGAGGAGTCGACACCAACGTCCTGATCTACGCCCTCATGCCTGGCATGCCGTACCACGTTACGGTGCGGAGCTTTCTCGTCGATCAACTGGCCCGAGACGAAGTAACCCTCGTCCTCACGCCTGCCATCCTCCACGAGCTCGTGCATGTCGTGACCGATGGCCGGCGCTTCGACCCGCCGGTCTCCATGACCGACGCACTCTCCGTCGCCAGGGTATATCTCGAACACGCCAATGTGGAGTGCCTCAGTCTGGATGCGCAGGCAGCCGCCGACGCCTTCAAGCTCATCGAGCGGCATCGCCTTGGAAGGAAGCGGATTGCGGACACCCTGTTCGCCGCCTCACTCCTTGGCCATGGAGTCCATGAGCTGATCACCTGCAACCCCGACGATTTCCAACTCTTCGACGGACTGACACTGGTCGATCCCAGAGGTAAGCTATGAAGACTTTCAAGATCGAAGTCCCGGAGCAACTGGCCAAGGAGGTAGAGGGTCTCGTCCGCGCCGGCTGGTTCGCCAGCGAGGCGGAAGTCGCCCGCCTCGCGCTGGCCGAGTTCGTTGAGAGGCACCGTTTCGAGTTGCATGAGCAGTATCAACGTGACGACATCCGTTGGGTCCTGGGCCTCAAGGATGCCGAGCGTTGATGCGGATCTCTGATACTGGACCCCTCCTTCATTTGAGCGCCGCCGGCTCCCTCGCCTTCCTCCGTCGTGCTGGTCCAATCCATATCCCGCCAGCCGTGCATTCCGAGCTCCTCGCACGCTGCACTGCCCGAATGGAAAGATACTTCGCAGCCGGAGTACTCATCTTCTCTGACTTCGTCGCTGGCCTGTTGGGGGGAGGCTCCCCTCCTCTCTCGGATCTTCTCGTTCATCGGGAAAACCTCAAAATATGACATTCGATTTGTCTACGTAGTTCTTGGCCTTTTCATCTTTATTCGGACTAGCAAAGCGCTTTTTGCGCCTGGATTCTTGACTCTTTCCTTAAAACGTGGCCGCGCCGTCGCAAGCGAGATCAACGCCGCGTTGAGCGCTGCTAGCGCTAGCGTGCGCCCCAATTACGCCATCCGGATCCTTCGTGATGACCTCGACTGGTATGTGGCTGACGTTCCGGATCTGTCTGAGTGCAGAGCTTCTGGGAAGACTCCAGAGGAGGCTCTTGAGAACGTCGAGTCTGAGATTGGTTCTAGACTGGCGGAAGCGGAGGAGAACGGCAGTCCGTTCCCTAAGGCCTCCTACCGTCCCGTTATCTATCAGCTTTCTCGGTAGGAACGGCAATACTCCTGAACTGAAACCTAAGAACCCGAGGGGCCTGCGGCCGTCGAGGCGATCGGTCACAAAGGCTAGCGGAAGAGCGGGGGCGAGAGATTTTGGGTCGTCTGATATACAACTCAGAACCCCACCCACAGCTCCGCCCCGCCTCCCTCTTCCTTCCCTCGATTCTCCAGCCCGAAATCGAAGCCGTGCTGGGTGAGGATCTCCTGGATCAGCGTCAGGCCGAGGCCGCGGCCGTCGCGCTTGGTGCTGAAGAAGGGGGTGAAGAGGAGGGGCTGGACGTCGTCCGGAATGCCCGGCCCCGAGTCGGCGATGCGCAAGATGGGGCGGCCGGCTTCATGGACCAGCCGCAAGGAAATCTGCCCGTCCTCCCCGATCGCCTCCATGGCGTTCTTGAGGACGTTGACCAGCACCTGCTCGAGCTGGTTGCGGTCGAGCTCGACCGGCGGGGTCGGCTCGATTTTCTCCCAAGCGGCCTGGATGCGCCGCCTTTCGAGCTGGGGACGGAGGAGGATCAGGATCTCGTCGAGGAGCTGGCGGACGTCGCACGGCCGGCGGTCCGGTGGCGGCAGGCGGACGACTTCGGCGAAGCCGTTGACGAAGGCGCCGAGGCGCTCCAGGCGCGCGATGGCCACGGTGACGGCATTGGTGAAGTCCTGGCGGTCTTCCTCGCCGAGCTGATCGCTGTAGCCGCGGAAGGAATCGAGCAGAGAGCTGACCGGCCCCACCGAGTTGTTCACCTCGTGCGACATCATGCGAATCAGCTTGCCATACGCCGCCTTCTCGGACGCGCGCAGCTCCTCCGTGAGCTCCTCGATGCTCAGGAAATGGCGCGGAAAGCCGCGGTCGAAGAGCTCCGCCCGTGAGACTTTCAGGCGCCGCCGCCCATGGCTCAGCATCCGTGATTCTCCCAGCGGCACGGACGCGAGCCCTTCGGACACCTCCTCCAGGCTCCAGCCGACACATTCTTCGGTCAGGCCCAGGAGCTCCCGCGCGCTCGGATTCATCGAGCTGATCCGGCCGTCGAAATCGAGCGTCAGAATCCCCGCCGGCGAGGCGGCCAGGATTCGATCGAGAAAATAATGCTGCTCCTGCGCCTTGAGACGCTCTTCGCGCAGCCGGCCGATCATCCGGTTGTAGATGGCGATGAGCGCGTCCATCTCCGGCTGCCCCACCTCGCGGAACTGCGAGGTGAAATCCCGCTCGCTGATCAGCTCCGCGCCGGTCCGGATCAGGTCCAGGGGGACGAAGAACGAACGGACGAGCAGGTAGCCGAGGGTGATGGAGAGCGCGAACAGCGCCTCGACCGCGAGCAGGAGAAGCCGGTTCTCGCGCAGGACGAAAAACGAGATCGCGGCCAGGACCAGATGGATCAGGACCAGATAGGCGACGATCTTGGCACGCAGGGAGATGGCAGGCATGACAAACGTCAGTAATGCGGATCCAGCTCGTATTTTTCGAAGCGGCGGTAGAGCGCGGCCCGCGAGAGTCCCAGCGCCTCGGCGACGCGTGTGATGTTTCCTTCATAGTGCCGCATGCACTTGACGATCATCGCTTTTTCCATCTCGTCGAGCGTCATGCTTCCGGGGCTCGGCAGCTCTGTCCCCTGCGTGCCGCGCACGTCCCGGCTTTCGAGGTCGGACAACGCCCGCAGATCCGCCACGTCGAGACGGTCGCCGTCGACCACCAGCACCGCCCGCTCGAGGGTCTGCTTGAGCTGCCGGATGTTCCCCGGCCAACTCTGCGCCTGGAGCCATTCGAGCGCCCGGTCGGTGATGCCGAGCGGCGCGCGCCGGTAGTCGCGCGAGCCGGCCTCCAGGAAATGCCGGGCCAACACCGGTACGTCCCCTCGCCGCTCGCGGAGCGCCGGCAGGCGGAGAGCGATCAGGTTCAGACGATAGAGGAGGTCTTCGCGGAACAAACCTTTCTGCACCTGCTCGGAAAGCTCGCGGTTGGTCGCCGAGATGACGCGCACGTCCACCGTCCGCGTCACGCTCGATCCCAGCACCTCGTAGGAGCGGTCCTGGAGCACGCGCAGCAGCTTCACCTGCGCGTTGAGATCCATCTCGCCGATCTCGTCGAGAAAGATCGTGCCGCCGTGCGCCATCTCGAAACGTCCCTTGCGGTCGACTTTGGCATCCGTGAACGCGCCGCGCACGTGGCCGAACATCTCGCTTTCGAAAAGCGTCGAGGAAATACCCCCCAGGTTCACCTTGACGAACGGCTTGTCCCGCCGCTTGCTGTTGCGGTGGATCGCCTCCGCCACCAATTCTTTCCCGGTGCCGCTCTCGCCGGTGATCAGCACCGAAGCGTCCGTGGGCGCCACGCGGCCGATCAGGTCGAGGAGCTTGAGGAATTTCGGATCGCTGCCGATCAATCCGCGCAGATCGAGCCGGCGGTCCAGCTCGACGCGGTCGGTCACCGCTTTCTGCTCCGGCGCCAGCTTCGTCGCAGCGAGGCTGAGCGCCGTCTCGACCGCCTGGAGGAGCTGCGCGTTGCTCCACGGCTTGGTGATGAAGTCGACCGCGCCGGCCTTGATTCCTTCGACAGCGAGGGCGATCGAGCCCCAGGCGGTGACCAGGATCACCGGCAGGCGGGGCCGGAGCCGGCGGATCGCCGCCAGCAGCTCCAGCCCCTCCTCGCCGGTGGTGGCGCGGGAGAAGTTCATGTCCTGGAGGACGAGATCGAATTCCTGCCCGCGGAGCATCGCCAGCGCCGCCTCCTCGGACAAGGCGGCGCGCGTCGCGTAGCCGTGGCGCTTGAGGAGGAGCCCCAGCGAGGCGATCACGGAAGGATCGTCGTCGACGATCAGGATCATCGTTGTCCCCACAGAATCACTCGTAGCGCAGAGCCTCCGCCGGTTGCACGCGGCTCGCCATGGCGCTCGGATAGAGGGCGCAGACAGCCGCGAGGAGATAGATGGAGAGCATGGACAGCACGATACCTCCGGTGAAGATTTTCGGGCTGATGAAGCTGATCAGATCGAGAAGAGGGATCTGCGCCACCAGCACCACTCCGAGGAGGACGCCGAAGCTGGTGAGGATCATCTGCTCCAGCAGCACCTGCGCATGGACGTTCGCCCGCGAGGCTCCCGCCGCCCGCCGCAGCCCCATCTCGCGCGTGCGCTGGAGGAGATTCTGCCACAGCACCCCGATCAGCCCCAGCCCGACCATCACCATCAGGAACAGCGCCACGATCCCGCCCGCGATGAGCGGCGTCAGGCGCAGCCGGAACGACGACTCGCGCATCTGGGAGAGCGGCTTCACCACGAAGGACCACTCCGGCGCCACGGCCTGCAGCCGCTTCGCGAGCTGCTCCTCGAAGTCGACCGGGGTCCCCGGCCTCACCTTGACCACCAGATTCCGCGGTGGCCGGTCCAGCGACGACGCTCCGGGGACGTCCGGCTGCCCCACCCTCTTGAGCTTGAACGTGTAGTTGCCCGGGCCCGACAGCTCACCGTCAATCCTGAATTCGCTCACCACGCCGACCACGCGCCGCTCCGGCTCCGTCCCTTCCTTGGGGGGATCGCCGAATCGTTTGCCGATCGGGTCCGCGTCGCCGAACACCTGGCGCGCCATCGCCGCGTTCACCACCACCGGCTGCCACGCCAGCGCCTCGTCCCCTTTCTGGAACCAGCGCCCCTGAACGAGATGCAGTTCCATCGTCTCGGCGAATCCAAGCGTCACCTCGTTGAATTCCGTCTCGATGCGGCGGCCGTTGAACTGCCACGCGCCGTTGTAGCCGCCGAGGCTGTACGGCACGATGATCGCTCCGGCCGCCGCCTCGACCGGCGCGAGCGACTGCGCCTCCTGGAGCAGCTTCTCGAACGTCGCCACCTGCGCGGGCTCGAACGTATCGTCGCCCGCCTGCTTCATGTCGATTGAAACGTTCAGCACGCGGTCATAGGAAAAACCGAGCGGACGATGGAGGTTGTCCCCGAGATAAAGCCCCAGCGTGCCGACCACGAACAGCACGAGAAACGAGAAGAAGATTTCGAGGATGATCAGCGCATTGGAGCGCTTGCGGTTCCACACCAGCTTGAACAGATGACGGATCATATCGACCTCCCCCGCAGGGCGTTGACCGGATGCAGCCGCGACATCCTCCATGCCGGATAGACCCCGGAAAAGAGGCCGAAGAAGAGAGCGATCAACAGCGCGTCGAGGAAGACCCGCAGGTTGAGAGAGAGCCGCGCATAAGGGATCAGCTCGCTCGCGTTGATGGCGTGGAGAGCCAGGCCGGCAAAGAGGAGGCCCAGGACACCGCCCACCAGCGTGAGCACCACGTTTTCGACCACGAACTGTCCGATCAGCGTCCACGACGAGGCACCGAACGCCTTGCGGACTCCAATCTCCGACGAGCGGTCCATGATCCGGCTCAGATTGATATTGACCAGGTTGACCGTCGGCAGCAGCATGAAGGCCACGGCGAGACCGATCAGGACCGCCCACAGCTTTTGCGGGCTCCCCTGCTCCAGCCGGCTGCTCAGAAGGAGGCGCGCCGCCGCCTCGAAGGGAGTGTCGGCACCCCCCAGGAGGCGATTGAACTGCTTGGGATCGGTGATCAGCGGCTTGGCCTCTGCGAGCCGCGCCTGCACCTCCGCCTTGATCTGCGGAAAGTCGGCGCGGCTGCGCGCCACGATGAGCCCCATGAAGGTGCCGACGAGCTCTTTCTTGTAGAGATCCGATTTCGACGTGCCGATCGGCACCCAGACATCGGCGTACGGCGCGATGCGGAGGACCGGCACGTCAGGCACCACTCCCACCACCTTGAAGCGCTGGCCGTCGACTTCGAGCGTTTTGCCCAGCGCCGGCTGGCCGGCGAAGAACTTGTCGCGGGTCGCCTCGTTGATCACCGCCACGAAGTGGGCGTTCCTGTCATCGTCGCCAGTGAACGGCCCGCCCTCCAGGAACTCGAAGCGGAGGACGCGCCAGAACTCGCCGTCCGTGTGCTTCACCGACGATTCGATCTTCTTGCCATTGAGATATGAAACGCCGGTCTCGGGCAGGCTGAAGCAGGTGACAGCCTCGACCGCCGGCAACTTGGTCATGGGCCGCACGAACCGGTCGAGAAACTGATATCCGGCGAACTGCGTGCGCGTCGCCTCGGGTCCCGTCATCCCCATCAGATAAACCCCCAACGTGCGGTTGCCCGACACCTCGGGAGCCTGCGGAGCGAACACGGAATCGAGCAACGCCGTCGCCACCAGCAGCACCACGAGCGTCAGGCTCACCCCGAACAGGGAGATGAAGGTGAAGAACTTCCGCCGCAGCAGGACTTTCAGCGCGATCTTCAGATAGTTGCGGAGCATCACTGCACCTGTCTGCCATCGAAGAGCCGCACGACGCGGTGCGTCTTGTCGGCCATCCGCGGATCGTGGGTGACCATCACGATCGTGGCCCCCTCGTTCCGGTTGAGGTCCTCGAGGATGCTCATGATCTCGTCGCCCATCTGGCTGTCCAGGTTTCCCGTCGGCTCATCGGCGAGCAAAATCCCCGGCTTGCCGACGATGGCGCGGGCGATGGCGACGCGCTGCTGCTGGCCGCCGGAGAGCTGCGTCGGAAAATGCCGCGTGCGCGAGGACAGCCCCACGCGGTCCAGAGCCGCGAGCGCCGCCTTGCGCCGCTCCTTGTTGGACATCTTGCGGTAGAGCAGCGGGATCTCCACATTGTCCGCCACGGACAGATCGCTCACCAGGTGGAACTGCTGGAAGATGAAGCCCACCCGCTGGTTGCGCACGCGCGCCAGCTCGCGGTCGCCGTAGCGGTCGATCGCCTTGCCGTCGAGAGCCACCTTGCCCTGGGAAGGCTCGTCGAGCAGGCCCATCAGGTTGAGCAGCGTGCTCTTGCCGCACCCAGAAGGACCCATGATGGAGATGAATTCCCCCTTCTCAATTTTGAGGTTGATATTGTCCAGAGCCGTCGTCTCGACGCGCTCGGTGCGGTACAGCTTGCTGACCTGTTCCAGACTGATCATGACGCCTCCTATTTCAAATTCACTTGTGAAAGATGAATGTAGTCCCGCATGTCGGAGACGATCACCTCGTCCCCTTCACTCAGCCCGTCCAGCACCTCGAAGCGGTCATACCCGGACAGCCCAAACCGTACGTTGCGGCGCACCGCCCGCTCCGGATGGTCCGCCCGGATCACGAACACCGGCTCCGCCGCGCCGCCCTGGGCATACGGCCCCTTGGGAGCGCGCAGCGCATGCGCCCGCGAGTCCGTGACCACCAGCACGTCCACCGAAAGGTTATTGCGCAGCTTGGCATTGCGCTTGTCGTCGAGATCGACCGTAAACTTCACCGTGCCGCTCTCGATGGTGGGATCGACCTGGGCCAGCCGGCCGGAGAGAGGCTGCCCGTCGACCATCACGCGCACCGCCTCCCCCGTCCGCAGCTCCGCCGAATGGACGTCCGACACCTTGGCCTCGACGCGGAACGAATCGAGATCCGCGATGCGTGCGATCACATCGCCCCGCCGCACCGTCGCTCCTTCCTGAGGGATCACCCAAGTCAACACACCCGAGCGGTCCGACCGCGTCGTCGCCAGCTCGAGCTGCCGCCGCGCCTCGTCCCGGTCGCGGCGCAACGTCGCAAGATCGAGCTCCAGCCCCGCAAGCTGCGCATCCGTCGCCCGGTGCTCGTTCTCCGACTGCGCCAGAAGCTGATCCAGCTCGATCCGCGCCTTCTTCGCCTCCACCTCGGACGCCTTGAGCATCTGCTCGGACACCAGCCCATCGCCGCGCAGCTTGCGGTTCTGCTCCGCCCGGTACTGCAGCGCCTCGACGTCCAGCTTCTGGCTCTCGATCCGTCCGCGCAGATCCGTCAAGCTCTTTTCCAGACTGATCCGGAGCTGCGCCTGCTCATTGGCCTTCTTGCGGAGCTGATCCTCCAGGCGTTCCAATTCGATCCGCGAAGCCGACGTATCGATCCGCAGGATCTCCTCCCCCGCCTTCACCACCTCCCCCGGCCGCTTCAGAATCTTCTCCACCCGCGCCTCCACCGGGCTCGACAAAACCCCCTCGAACGCCGGAATCACCTGCCCCGAAGCCTCCACGATCCCCTCGATCGGCCCGCGGTCCACCTTCCCCGTCCGGATCCGCTCCCGCGCAATCGAAGGCCGCAGCCACCCCGGAAGAAACAGAAGGACCACCACCACCAGCGCCACGCCCCCCCCCACCCAAGCCACCCTGCGCCGCAGCAGCCCCTTCCGATAGCTCGCATCCAGCTCACGATCCATGTTCGCTCTCCTCCGTCGGAAGAGGGCAGAGCGCAAGGGGTGTGCCAGAGGGGAAGGTGAATTAAATCAGCGGGTTAGGAAGGAGAGGGGGTGGGCGGAGGTGTTCAGGGGCGGGCGGGGGTGTTCGGAAACGGACGGTGGGTGGGCTACAATCGGGAAGCCAGGGGGACGCTGATTTCATGAAGAGGCTCAGGATCTACTTGGATACATCCGTCATAGGAGGCTGCTTCGACCACGAGTTCTCTCTTTGGTCCAATGCTCTCGTTGAGGACTTCCTTGCGGAGAGCTTTGTCCCTGTCCTTTCGCAGTTGACCGCCCTGGAGATCGGACCGGCTCCTGAGCGGGTCCAAGCCAAATACGCAGAGCTCCGCAACCTGGGTGCGGAATTCATCGAAATAGCAGGCGAAGCGCTCCAACTCGCCCAAGCCTACGAACAGCACGGAGTGCTTCCATCTTCTCTCCGCAACGACATGCTGCATATCGCGCTGGCCACAGTCGCGGAGGTCGACGTCCTCGTGAGTTGGAACTTCAAACACATTGTCCGGTTGGACAAGATCCGGATCTTCAACGCGGTCAATCTGGAGCTTGGCTACAAATCATTGCAGATTTACTCACCTCGGGAGGTGACACTCCATGGCAGAGAACGAGATCAAAATTCTTGAGTTGGTCCGGCGTATCCGTGATGAACAGTACGAATGGACAAAAAACATGTCGATGGAAGAGCTCCTGCAGTTTTACCATCGCGAATCATCTAAGGCGGATCAGGAGGCTCTTCGGCTGATCGACAAGAGATCGGTGGCGACTGTTCGATAGGCACAGGCCCCCTCCGCTCTCGTGAGCCGCGCCTCATCGCGGTCGCGGCGCAGCGTCCCGAGATCGAGCTCCAGCCCTTCAAGCTGCGCATCCGTCGCGCGGTGCTCGTTCTCCGACTGCGCCAAAAGCTGATCCAGCTCGATCCGCGCCTTCTTCGCCTCCACCTCCGACGCCTTGAGCATCTGCTCGGACACCAGCCCATCGCCACGCAGCTTGCGGTTCTGCTCCGCCCGGTACTGCAGCGCCTCGACGTCCAGTTTCTGGCTCTCGATCCGTCCGCGCAGATCCGTGAGGCTCTTCTCCAGGCTGATCCGGAGCTGTGCCTGCTCATTGGCCTTCTTGCGGAGCTGATCCTCCAGCCGTTCCAGCTCGATCCGCGAAGCCGACGTATCGATCCGCAGGATCTCCTCCCCCGCCTTCACCACCTCCCCCGGCCGCTTGAGAATCTTCTCCACCCGCGCCTCCACCGGGCTCGACAAAACCCCCTCGAACGCCGGAATCACCTGCCCCGAAGCCTCCACGATTCCCTCGATCGGCCCGCGGTCCACCTTCCCTATCCGGATCCGCTCCCGCGCAATCGAAGGCCGCAGCCACCCCGGAAGAAACAGGAGAACCGCCACCACCAGCGCCACGCTCCCCCCCACCCAAGCCACCCTGCGCCGCAGCAGCCCCTTCCGATAGCTCGCATCCAATTCACGGTCCATGGCTCTCTCTCCTCCGTCGGGGGAGGCAGAGCGCAAGGGGTGTGCCAGAGGGGAAGGTGAATTAAATCAGCGGGTTAGGGCGGAGAGAGGGAGGGCGGAGGTGTTCAGGGACGGGCGGGGTGTTCGGAAACGGACGGCGGGGCAGCGCCGGAAAAACCCCCGTCCATTGCCGATCTGGCGCAGTGTATGCCTGGGCGGCCCCTCCGTCCTGTAGTGAGGTCCCGGGCTTCTTCACGTCCGCCTGGCAGCTCGCCGGATCGCTCGTGTCCGGGATCTTGAGCAGCCACGGTGCGATGGACCCAGACGGCCACGCCTGAGGACATCCGCCGCAGTTTCCCTGCTGTATTCTTTCTACATTACGCCGGGCTCCTGTCCCGGCAGTTCTTTTCTCCCGCGAGGCACTTTCCTGTAGTACGATCGCGGCCGCGAAGAAAGTAGCCGCCGGGAGGACGCAATGGCAGAGGAACAAGCCGATGAGGAGCAGCGGCTCGCCGTAGAGAAGCTCCGGGGTTGGGGTCAATGGGCTTCTCTGGAGATCTTGAATCCCCAGACACGATTCGCTCTTGTCGAGTCAGAAAAGCAGTATCACACCTTCGGGCTTTACCTGCGGCTCCTCGAAGCGAGCCGCCCGCTCATGAAAGCCTGGGGGCTCCACCGGTACGCACTCGCTGCCTGGGAAGTCTTCCAACAGGCTCTCGCTCAGCACCAAGCCGGAGACATCTTCCGGCGGATCAATGAGTACTACCGGCGGCACTGGGCTCAGCCCGCGATCTTCCAATGATCGCCGTTGCCAGGAGGTCAGCATGGGACGGGCCAGTCGAAAAAAACGCGAACGTAACAAAAGAAGAACCAATCCTGTCCCAATGGGCGTCCTACCCGCCGTCTCACGTGCAATGCCGCCTCAGCAAGGCCCACTTTCTGAAGCATTGGTGAAGATCATCGAGCCCTATCAGAATGGAGCGAGCTCTCTCGAAACCTACCGGCTTCTCGTCACCCTTGGAGCTCTCGCGTGGAATCTTACAATACTTCCTGAGCACAAAAGAAATTTGCACATCGGAGGAACCATGAGCAAGATGGATTTCCCTGATCGCGACGACTGGCAAGATTTACTGAGAACGTTGGTGCAACGAAAGGAGCGTCTGTTTCCTCACGACGGGAGAATCATCGTTGACTCCCAGGTCACCACGACCCCGACCGGCTATTACATCACCGTTGCTTCTGCCAGGGCGGAGGGGAGGTCTCAATCGCCTCGAGTTTCTTGATTTCCTTCTCCAGAGCCTGCTCGATCGCAAAGCAGTAGGGTATGAGGCGCGCTTTTGGGGGGAGAGAGCGCCTCGAATGGCTTCCCGCCGGAGGGCGGTCAACGTCCGGTTACATAGGACGAGACGTCGGATGGTCTCTTCCGCGGCCGTATCGCCAACTTTGGCAGGTTTGATCTCTCCGCGCCGATTGAACACGAATCGCTTGGAACAGTCGTCTCTCAATGGAGAGACAAACAAATCCTGCTCCGCCGGTGACGGCCAGTTGCCTTTCTTGCGAGCGCCATAGGAAGGTTCAAAGCCACAGTTCGGCCGCGGCCAACAGGCAACGAGGTTGGCATAGTCCGTATCTTGCCCATAGTAACCGCGCACCTGAGGCGTCAGGTGCTCAATGTGGAAGTCGACCTCGCGGCGGTCCCCAGCCTCAGATTTCGAGGGCTCGATGTCGATGCGTTGCCCGGTATAGGCGCACAGGCTTCCTTGCTCCGCGAGCAAGGAGTCTTCAACGGCCTCCAGAACGTCCTGCCGGCGCCGCATCTCGTCATAAATGCACTCCATGCCATCCGTCCGGCCTGCGGCGAGCCGCGGCGCACGCCATTGTGTCAGCACTTTCGGCTGCGAGCGTTTCTTAATCGTCCGCACCGTCGCCCTCCCCATCCGTGAGAGCCTCCAAGGCATAAAGACTGCTCTCCAAACGGACCAACTCGCCGGTGTCTCCGTCCAGCAATCGCCGGAGCTCCTTCAGATCCACTCTCGCGGCTTGCAGGTCCCCATCCTCCAGGGCGACTTCTGCCTCGTCTTTGAGCCTCCGCGCCGACGGCGTCTCCGAGATGGCGCCATCCATCACATGATCGAGGATCCAATTCGAGTCAGCTCCCCGCGCGACAGCCGGCGGAGTTATGCCTTCGGGCCGGAGCAGCCGGACCTCGTCCCGCGCGACCTCTCCGATCACCTGGGCCGAATGAGAGGTACAGACGAACTGGATTCCCGGGAATGTCCTCTTCAGGTCGGCCGGCACCCGGCGTTGCCGCACAAGACAGCGATGACTCTCTTCTTGCAGAAGGCTCTCCACCACCCCGGCGCCTTCCTCGTTCTTCAGGAGCGCCACTACGGCGCAGGCGTCGAAAACGTAGACCGTTTCAGCGGGCAAGCTTTCTCTCCTCGATCTCCACCTCTTCGACTTTGCGGCGGGCGATCTCTTCGCTCGTGGAGAGGAGCCCTCGGCCGATTCCCCGCAGTCTGTCGAGTCGGTCACGGCGCTCTTCGAGGGAGAGCTCGCGGAAGGGACGCAGATCCTGAGCCAACTCGGCTCTCGTGGCTTGCCAACGTGCCTGAGCTTCGCTCCTTGCGCTCTCCGAAGGCGCTCCGAATTCGTTGGTGCTCTCGGAGGGAGTTACGAGGATCAGAGTCGCCGGCCCGGAACGGATGGTCTCTGGAACCTCGACGAGCAGTCGGTGGTTCTCAGGGATCACCACGTGGATCTGGTGTGTCGCCATCGCCGTTTCTCCTCTCAGCCGGTCCGCCGCTGAAGAGGTGGTCGGGAACCGACACCTGGGCGGGACTGACGCGATTCTACACCGTGAGAACAACGGCTGATCCGCCACGCCGTCTTCGACGGCCGGGCCGGCGGGACGCCGGTGGTCCCAGGGGGTGCTCTTCGGGAACGCGTCTACTGAGAGCCGGGCTCCGAGCGCCGGCCTGCCGCTGTCAACGCCGCGAATGCGCGACAACTCGCGGCGATGCCCTCCCGCACGGACAACCGGGCGTCGCAAATGGAGGACATGCCCCGCTCAAACACCGCGAATGCAGAGGTGAGGACCGGTGTGCCCTCTTCAGGATAGGGAAGTACGCGTCAAAGCTTGAGCTTGCCCCGGGTAAACGCCGCAAGTTGCGAGGGAGTCGCGGTGTTGCCACAGGGCAGGAACGAGATGCCCCTGGGATTCGTCCACTTTGGAGGGAGCAGCGGCGATATTTCGACGGAAGATGCGGCGAATCAGTGGGGAGTGTCGGCAAATGAGGAGGACACGGAGCATGAAGGAGCGGTCGAAGTGGTGGGTGATACCATCCCGCCATGGCCGAGCCCCCCTTCGATCTCGACGCTCTTCCGGGCGGCGATCTCGTGCGCCAGGGGCTCGCCGACCTGCGCCGCGGCATCGAATCGATCCCGGCTCTGCTGGTCCTCAGCGGTGGTCCGCGGCTGCGGCGGCTTGCTCTTGACGTGCCGGTGGTCGGGCCGTCCGAGGAGCTTCCGGAGCACCGGCTCTATGAGCTCTTGTCCGTGGCGTACGGGAACGCCGCGCACAGCCGCTACAACGCACTGCTGCGCCGGCTGGTGAGCTTCGCGCGGGCGGCTCAATGCGTACGCTAGTCGACGAGGACCGCATCCGCGAATTCATGGAGGCCTTGGCCGAGTCCTCCGGGAGCTCCGGCCGAATCTACTTCACCGGCGGCGTGAGCGCGGTCCTGCTGGGTTGGCGGAGCACTACGGTCGATGTCGACCTCAAGCTGGTCCCGGATTCAGACGAGCTGCTGCGCGCGATTCCCAGGCTCAAGGAGAAGCTTTCGCTCAACGTCGAGCTGGCTTCGCCGGATCAGTTCATCCCCGAGCTGCCCGGCTGGCGGGAACGCTCGGTCTTCATCGCCCAGATCGGGCGACTCTCCTTCCTGCATTACGACTTCTTTTCTCAGGCCCTTTCCAAGCTGGAGCGCGGGCATGTGAAGGACCTCCTCGACGCCGAGGAGATGTTGCGCCGAGGGCTCATCGAACGGGGCGAGCTTCTGCGCCTCTTCACGGCCATCGAGCAGGAGCTCTACCGCTACCCGGCGATCGATCCGCCTTCGTTCCGCGCGGCGGTCGAAGAGCTGGTGGTGAACCGATAGGGCGGCGCCGTCTTCGACGGCTGGGCCGGCGGGACGCCGGCGGTCCCAGGGGGGAGCTCCCGGACGCTCCTAACGCGCCCGGGAGGCTGAGGGAGAGCAAGCCCGGGGTCAGTGCTCGATCGGCACGCCTTCGACCGGCACGGCGTCGACTCCCTCGGGGGTTGGGTGCATCGAGTCGTCCCAGCCCATGAAGACCCACTCGGTTCCGTCGGGAATGTAGCCTGTACCGCCGACGGTTCCGTGGCCGCCCATGCTGGGCTTCCAGTCCTTGACCTTCTTCCACTTGGTGCGCAGCTCCCAGACCGGGTCGCACGGATCCGGCGCGACCGGATTCGCTTCGTCGCCGGGGCTGCCGGTGCCGCCGCCGCCGCCACCGCGGCCGGGCCTGCCGCCGAGACCGCCGCCGAACTGCGGGACGCCGGGGAGGCCGCCGTCGTTGCCGGTCTGGCCGGTGCCCGGGATGCGGTTCATGGTGACGGAGAACTCGTAGATCTCGCGGTTGGCAGGGATGTTGACGTAGTTGTTGACGAAGGCCGAGTTGTCGAAGCCTGCCTTGGCGAAGACGCCGTAGAATTTGGCGAAGCTCCAGGCCGGATCGCCGGGCTCCGGGTCACCCGGCATCCACCGGCGGTCGGTCGCCGGGTTGTGGTTGAGGCGAACCAGGAAGCCGCCGTCGTCGTTGAAGCCGTTCGGGTAGTTGGCGGCGCCGATTCCGGACGGATTGAGCCAGAGGTAGTCCCACTGGTCCGGGTTGTTGCCCTTCTGAAAGACCCAGACCTCGATCGACACGTCCCCCCACGAGTAGTCCCAACTGTTCATGTCGTACTGGTCGAGCTGGCCATAGCCCGGGTCCGTGAACAGGTGGGTGTCGAAAAAGGTGATCGTGTTCGGGTACTGGACCCCTTTCACGGTCCAGCTCTGCCGGTGCTCCTTGTAGAACCAGCCGACGTTCAGGTCGTCCCGGACCCGATTGGCTCCCCTGTACTCGTTCGGGGTCGTGAACGAGCCGTCGACGACCGGATTCTCCAGCGCCGGAGGATAGGCAGCCGTCGGGGGAAACGCGCCGAACGCGGCGCTCGCCACCATCAAGCCGGCGACGGCGACCCATCCTGAAAACCTGATCTCTCGCATGCAGGACCTCCTTGTGACCGAGCGTTTCCCCGAGCTCACCATGGCTCTCGGGGGCCAGAGCGCAACCGGGTGGCGGCAGCCCATGGGCACGAGCCCACCCACTCTGTAGAAGCGGAGAAAGTCGGCCGGAGAGATAAAGGGAGAGAAAAGAGGAGCGACGGGCGTGCTCTCTTCTCGGTTCCGCTAGACTCATCCTCCAATGGCAGGGCACTCTATCGTGTGCGGCATGGGGGACGTGGGCTACCGGATTGCCGAGCTCCTGCAGCGGCTGGGCGAGCCGGTGGTGGTGATCACGGAGCAGGTGCTGGACGACCGCAGGCTGACGGCGGAGGCGTTCGGCGTGCGGGTGATCCAGGGCGATGCGCGGAGCGACCGCCTGCTGCGCGAGGCCGGGGTCGAGTCCGCGAAGACGCTGATCGCGGCGACGGACAAGGATCTGGTCAATATCGAGGTCGCCCTGGACGGCCGGCGGATGCAGCCCGGGCTGCCGGTGGTGGTGCGCCTGTTCGACCAGATGCTCACCCGCCAGCTCGAGGACTCGCTCGACATCCGCCGCGCGCTCGGCATGGCCGCGCTCGCCGCGCCCAGCTTCACCGCCAAGGCGCTGGGCGACGGCATCCTCGCCGGCCTCTCTCTCGGCGAGACGCCGTATGTGGTCGGGCGGCAGGTCGTGGAGGAGGGCCGGCTGGCGAATTGCTCGACGGCGGGAGACGTCGCGCGGCGCCACCGGCTGCTCAGCCTGATGCGGGAACGGCCGGGAGAGGAGGGCGCCTCCCTGCCGGACGACGCGGCGCCGCTCCGCTCGGGCGACCGGCTGTCGCTGCTCGGCCGCAAGGAGGATTGGGACGCCCTCTTCCCTCCCTCCGGCAGCCCCTCGGGCGCGCTCCATCCGGAGGAAAAACGGCCTCTCGGGCAGCGGATCGCCGGCTTCCTCCGGCGCGGCGCGGCGCTCTGGCTCGACCAGCCGCTGGCTCTGCGGGCGCTCTTCGTGGCCCTGTGCCTGCTGGTCCCGGTGACGGTGCTCATCTTCCACTACTACTTCGCGCTGACTCTCGCGGACTCCCTCTTCTTCTCCATCATCACCCTCCATGGCGAGATCGGCCTCACGGACACCGGACCGCAGATCAAGATGTACGAGATCCTGCTCATGGTCCTCGGCTCGCTCACCCTGGCGACGGTCTACTCCATGCTCACCGACTTCCTGGTGGGGTCACGGCTGCGCAAGATCCTCGGCGGCCAGGCGATGCCGCGCTCCGGCCACATCGTGGTGGTCGGCCTGGGCCGCGTCGGCTTCCGTGTCGTCAACGAGCTCACGGAGCTGGGCGTGCCGGTAGTGGCCGTCGACGTCGACGAGGACCGCTCGTTTCTCTCCTCGCTGCGGACGAAAGTACCTCTGGTGGTCGGCGACGCGCGCGTCGAGGAGACGCTTGCGCGCGCCAACCTGGCCACGGCGCGGGCGGTGGTCGCGGCGACCGACGACGATGCGGTGAATCTGGGAGTGGGCATCGCCGCCAAGCGGATGAACCCGCGGGCGCGCACCGTCGTCCGCCTCTTCGACGCCGGGTTCGCCCGCAAGGTCGAGAGCTCGCTGGGGATCGACGCCGCCTTGAGCGCCTCCCGGATCGCGGCGCCGACCTTCGTCGCCGCCGCCCTCTATCCGGACGTCGTCAAGGCGTTCATCGTCCGCGACCGTCTCTTCATCCTCCTCTGGCGGCCGGCGGGGGCGGAGTGGGCCGGCGCGCGCCCCTCGGCGCTACGGGCGGAGCAGGAGATCCGCATCCTCTGGCGCGACGGCGCCCTGGCGACGCCAGGCCGCGCAGAGACCGATATGGAGAGCGATCCGGACCGCCCGCTCGCCGCGGAGGAGAACGTGCTGGCCGGCCTCTGGCGCCGGCTCACGCCGGCCTGGGCGGAAAGCCCGTGAAACGTTTTTGCCTCTCCGATCACTCACAGGTAGACACGGACGCCGTTCTGCCGGACGACGTCACAGGTCTCCTCCAGGGAGGGTGCAACACTGTTGCTCCTCCCTCTTTTTTTGGGCCTCACCCCCGCAGCCCTGGCACCCCGCCTCGCACCTTGCGTCCCGCATAGACTACGGCGAGGAAGGACGCTCCGAGGAGGATGATCGCCGGGCCGGAGGGGAGATCGTAGGCGTAGGAAAGCGCGAGGCCACCCAGGGTCATGGTGACGCCGATCAGGACCGAGCCGAGGATCACGCGGCGCAGGTCGTGGAGGAACATCAGGCAGATCACGGGCGGGATGGTCAGCAGCGCCACCACCAGAATGATCCCGACGACCTGGATCAGGATCACCACCGAGAGGGCGATCATGGTCAGCAGGAGCGACATCAGCACCCGCACCGGCGCCCCCTGGACCTTCGCGAAGACCTCGTCGAAGGCGACGGCCACGATCCCCTTGAAGAAGACGGCGAGGATCAGGAGGACCGAGGCGGCCAGCACCGACAGCACCGCGAGGTCGTGGCGCGAGACGAGGAGGATGTTGCCGAACAGATAGGTCATCAGGTTCGGCGCGTAGCCCGGCGTCTTGTAGACGAAGACGATGCCCACCGCGAGGCCGACGGCCCAGAGGACGCCGATGACCGAGTCGTAGGAACGGATCGCCTCGGTGTCGAGGAGGCCGAGGGTCATCGCACAGGCGAGCGCGACGGCGACGGCGCCGAGGAGCGGATCGAGGCCGAAGTAGAAGCAGATTCCCATGCCGCCGAAGGCCGCATGGCTGATGCCGTCCGAGAGGAAGGCGAGACGCTTGACCACCACGAAGGGGCCGACGACGCCGCACAGCACGGCCGCCAGCACGCCCGCCATCACGGCGTTGCGCAGGAATTCGTAGGAGAGGGCGGTGTAGAGGCCGGTCATATGAGCTTCGATGGGATCAGTGCTGATGGTCGTGGAGCACACGGTGCGCGACGCCGTGGGCCACCAGCTCCACCGGACAGCCGTAGACCTCTTCCAGCATCTCCTGATCCAGCTCGTTGCCGGCGTGGTAGTGAAGCTTGCGGTTGATGCAGGCGATGTTCCGCACCATGGGAGCGATGGAGGTCACGTCGTGGGTGATGACAACGATGGGGATGCTGCGGTTCAGCTCCTGGAGGAGACCGGTGAGCGATTCCCGCGACTCGGCGTCGATCGAGGCGGTGGGCTCGTCCAGGAAGAGAACCTCGGGAGCGGAGACGACGGCGCGGGCGATGAGCACGCGTTGGAGCTGGCCGCCGGAGATACCGCTGACGTGGGCGCCGGCGAGGGACGACAGATCGAGTCGCGCCAACACCTGCTCCACCTCCTCACGGTCGCCGCGGGTGTAGGGGCGCAGCAGGCCGCGGCGGCCGAGCTTGCCCATCAGCACGACGTCGCTGACGCGCAACGGGAAGCTCTTGTCGAAGGTGGAAAACTGGGGCACGTAGCCGAGGCGCAGCTTCCGTCCGCTCTTTCCCTGATGGACTACGCTGCCGGACCACGGCTTGAGAAGACCGAGGAGGATCTTGACCAGCGTCGTCTTGCCGCCGCCGTTGGGACCGATGACCGCCAGGAAATCCAGCGGCTGGATGGCCAGGCTGACGTCGTCCAGCACCACCTCGCGGTCGTAGCCGAAGCGGATGTGACGGGCTTCGAGAAGTGGCTTGGTTTCATCCATGGCGGTAAGCCTCCCCCAGCTCCGTGGCGACGCGCCGGAGGTTGGCCGCCCAGTCGCGCTCCTGCGGATCGGCGGTGAGCACGCGGCCGCCGACGGCGTCGGCGATCACCTGCGCGCTCTTGCGAGGGAAACCGCCCTGGACGAAGATCACCTTGACGTTTTCCGCCCGCCCGCGGTCGATGAGCTGGATCAGCCGCTGCGCGCTGGGCTCCTTCCCCTCCGCTTCGATGGCGATCTGCTCCAGGCCGTACTCGTGCGCGAAGTAGCCCCACGACGGGTGGTAGACCATGAATTTCCTCCTGCCCGCCCCCGCTGAGCTGCTCCCGAGCCGCTCGCGGATGTCGCGGTCCAGCGCGTCGATCTCGGCCTCGAAGGCGCGCAGGTTGGCCGCGTACTCGGCGGCATGCCCGGGATCGGCCTTCCGGAGAGCGGCGGCGATGTTGCGAGCGGCCACGCGCACCGTCGACGGCGCCACCCAGACGTGGGGATCGCCGCCTGCGTGATGATCCTCGCCTTCGCCGGCGATCAGGTCCATCCCCTGCGACATGTCCACGACCAGGATCTCGGGCAGCCGGGCGAGAAAGGGGACGATCGAGTGCGTCTCGACCTCGAAGGCGGGGTGCCCTACCTTTATATAGATGCGGGCGCCGGCGAGAGCGGCGACCTGGCGCGGGCTCGGCGAGTAGTCGACGTGCGACGAGCCGGTGGGGATCATCACCTCCACCCGCACGCGGTCGCCGCCGATCTTCTCCACGAAGTAGGCCTGCGGCGGCACGCTCACCGCCACGGGGATCCGTTCGGCGATTTTTCCCGTCGAATCCCGCGTTGCGGGGGCCGTCCCACAGCCGAGGAGAAGGAGCAGGATCGGGATCACTGCGCGCATTCGGCACACAACCCGTAGAGCACCACTTCATGGGCTTCCAGAGAGAAGCCCGGCGGAGTCATGCCGCGCAGCCCGTCCGGGCAGCCCTCGAGCTCATAGACCCGGTCACAGCTCCGGCAGTGGAAGTGATGATGATGCAGCTTGCCGGTCGATTCATACCGCGGCGGCTCGCCGGGCAGCTCCACCTGCGTCAGCCAGCCGCCGTCGACGCCGCTCTTCAGCGTGCGGTAGACGGTGGCGATGCCGAGCCCCGGCGACAGGGGCAGCGCTGAATCCAGCACCTCCCGCGGGCTCATCGGACGTCCTGACTGGTCGATCGCGGACCGGATGGCCCGCCGCTGTTGCGTGTCGCGTTCGCTTCGTTCGCTTCCCATGTCTCCCCCGGCCCTTAAATGATAATGCCTTATCATTAGAGCGATGACAAGGGGGGAGATGGGGACCGGCCCTTCCTCTTGTCAGGGAAGGAGGGCCGGGCGGGTTGGGACCGCGTTCGTTATCGAGTCAGTCCCTGGCGATGGCGAGCGGGTTCAAAGCTTGGCGGCCAGCACGTCCACCTTCTCGATCGACGGCGGCTGCGAGAGCAGGTCGGACGCTTTCGCCATCAACGCCGCCGCGACGCGGCCGGAGAGATGGGCTTGCCGGCCGGCCTCATCCGGGAAGGCGTCGAAGATGCCGAAGGTCGACGGTCCGAGGCGGAGCGCGAACCAGGCCGTGGTCGCCGGCTCCTCCTCGACGATCGCCAAGCCGCTCCGCAGAAAGCTCTCGACCTCCTCCTCTTTGCCGGGCTTGGCCTCCAGACGAACGAACAGGGCTACTTTGACCATGGAGATCTCCTTTCAGGGTTCAGCATTCTACCCCCAAAGACTTTACGCGCGCCGGATGAGCTTGGATCAATCCTCTAAAGGCCATGCGGTGGAGTCGGTGTGCCCTTTTCTCCAAAATGCCTGGAATGGGCGCCTCAAAGGAGATGTTATCGTGGATATGAGCATGGCGCGACCACGTCGCCCGTCGTCGGACGGTTCCTCCGAGCTTTGCCGAGCCCTCACTTCTCTTCTCAACCCTGCAATCCAGACCGCCCTGTAATCCCGTCCCTCACGGGCATGCTGTCTCTTTAGGAAGACAGCAGGCCCAAGGAGGATACCTATGACCCTTCACCCCACCCGTCCCGAGCCTCTTACCCCCTTCTTCCACCCCGCCTGGCTTCCGCCAGTGCAACCCAGCCGACAGCTCCCAAGAGGAGAATCTTCCGCCCGGCCGAAGCAGGAAGCAGAGCTTCCTTCTCAAGCCGGGCGCGGTCATCACGGCCCATAGCCATTAATAACGAGGACGGTCCCAAGCCGGGCCGAGCTCTTGGAGACCGCTCAGGAGAAAAGGCCTTGAATACCCAAGTTGAACAGATTGGCACTCTCGATGTCGACGAAGAGATCAAAGTCCTGTGGAGAAACAGCATGCTTCAAAGCGGCATAGATCTCAATGAGGAGTATCGAGCCTTTCGCCGAAAGTGTGAGATCTGGGTCGGCCTGGGAGGCTGGGCTCGACAGCAGGATCGTCCGGATATCGTCTCTGATGCTCTCTGCGATGTTCAGGATATTTTGGGCGATACCAAGGTCCCAATCCCGGAGACGGTTCTCCAATTGCAAAAAGCTCTGAATCGCCATCGAGCCCGCGCTCTGCGGCGTGCGCGCCGTGACCGCAATGTCGTGACATGGGAAGATTTCGAAGCTGCCACCTACCTCTACGTAAAGCCTGAAGCTCAGAGGCAAGCGAGCCATTCTCAAGCGGTCGAGGAGCTCATGCACGAGGTGCTCGAGTTGCTCCGCAAGGGATGGCCTTACTTCGAGCTCGCTTGGGATCGTCTTTCGCTTCGCGATAGGACGTTGTTTCATCAAATCTATGGGTTAGGCCACAAACCTTCGGCCCCAGCGGATCTAACCCATCTCTCGAAGAATGCTTACAATGTCGCCATGTATCGTGCGCGCCAGCGCTTTCTGAGGAGCTTGAGAGAAGTCCTCCTCGACGCTTTCCACCACGGAGCCAACGAAGATCGCTTGGTCCTTCGCGAGCTCCTTGCCATGATCGAGAACAACCACCTCACAGACCTGCTGGCCCTCAGCCGCCAGTATTAGGAGGACTCATGCCGAATCAACGCCGAATCGGGGTCGTATCGAGCTCCGTCCACCCGCACCAGCAGTCGGGTGGGCGGAGCGTTGTCTACCTGGAGCCCTCGGCCCACCCCCATTCTCATCCAATCCTGACGACCTGAGCGAAGAGGAAAACCTTGGATCGCTCAGGTCGCCGGCGACCCCCGGCTCGCGGCACGAGCGATCCTCTGTCCAAATGGAACGGAGGAAAGAAAAATGGCCCTCATCATGGACGAATCCACGGAGTTGGCGGCGCTCAAGAGTGCCGCGGGCGATCCCGTCGAGCCGAACAAGCTGAACGATCAAACTGATCCTTACGGCCTCGAGCCGCCTCCCGGGCGGCGCTTGCGGAGGTTTCACCAGGACCGACTCGCGCATCTGTTTCTCTCCGGTTTGAGGGTGGTGCAGGCGGAGAAGGAACGCGAGCGCGAAGAGACCCACCGCAGGCAGTAATGCTTCCTTCCCACCTGTCTCGGGGAGCGCGGTCAGCACTGTTCGGTCGCGCTCTCTCCCTGATTCCTTTTGAATAAAAACTCACCTGTAATCGGCAGCTCTCTCGACGTGCTTTCTATTTAGGAGAGGCCGACAAGCCCCCTTACTGAAAGGAGAGTCCGAGATGCCCAGCCCCCGTTCCCCGAAAGGTCACCCCGAGCAGCCCCATCACGATCACGGCTCCAAAGTGGATACTGCTCTCCTGCACGAAAACAGCCATCACGACCATGGGCATCACTCTCATGCAGACAAGCCCAAGCCGCAAAAGCACGTTGGCAGTCACGACAATCGATAGGGTGGGCCGGGTGAGGCAGGGCGCGGCCTACCGGGGGGCCGCGCCCTGGTTTTGACTCTCTTCTTCCCCGTCTTCTACAACCCATACTTCTCCAGCCGCGAGTAGAGCTGTGCCCGGGTGAGCCCGAGCAGGCGGGCCGCCTTCGACTTGTTGTTGCCGGCCTGCCGCAGGGCCTGCTCGACGTAGCCCTTCTCCACCGCTTCGAGGTCGACGCCGCCGGGCGGCACCTGTTGGGCGGTCGGGGTCGCCGGAGACGCCGGAGTGAGACCGCGGCCGATGGAGATGGGCAGGTGCTCGCCGGTGATGAGACCGCCTTCGCAGAGGATGACGGCGCGCTCGACGGCGTTGCGCAGCTCGCGGACGTTGCCCGGCCAGGGGTAGGCGAGGAGCTTGTCGCGCGCCTCGCGGGAGATGCCGGCGGCGGGGCGGCCGACGCCGCGGCCGATCTCGTCGAGAAAGGCTTCGAGGAGCGGCGGGATGTCCTCGGGCCGCTCGCGCAGGAGCGGCAGGGGGATCTCGAAGACGCCGAGGCGGTAGTACAGATCCTCCCGGAACGTGCCGTGAGTGATCGCCGCGGCGAGGTCGCGGTTGGTGGCGGCGACGATGCGCACGTCCGTCTTCTGCGGGCGCAGGCCGCCGAGGCGCTGGAATTCCTTCTCCTGGAGGACGCGCAGCAGCTTGGCCTGGACCGGCAGGCTCATCTCCCCCACCTCGTCGAGGAAGAGAACACCGCCGGCCGCCTGCTCGATGCGCCCCGGGCGGGCGGCGCCGGCGCCGGTGAACGCCCCTTTCTCGGCGCCGAACAGCTCGGATTCCAGGAGCTGCTCCGGGAGCGCGGCGCAGTTGAGCGCCACGAACGGCCCCTCGGCGCGCGGCGAGGCGCGGTGGAGGAAGCGGGCGACGACCTCCTTGCCGGTGCCGGAGGCGCCGGTGAGGAGCACGGTCGTCTCCGTGCCCGCCACCTTGGTGGCGAGAGCGAGCGTGTCCTTCCATTTCTTCGAGACGCCGACCGCGCGGTGCCCGCCCTTGGACTCCAGCTCGGCGGTGAGGACCTCCACCCGCGCTGCGAGGAGCGCGGCGCGCTTCTGCTCCTCCGCCAGGCGCTGGTGGGCGAGGGTGACGTGATCGGCGATGCGGCGGGCCAGGTCCGCGGCCTCGATGTCGAATCCACGCGGCTCGCGGGAGAAGAAGAGGAGCGCGCCCATGATCTCCCCGCGCAGGCGGATCGGCACGCGCATGTGGGAGCGGATGCCCATCTTGAGCTGCACCCGGACGCGGCTCTCCGGGATGTCGAGCTCCACGGGGCTGCCCGTCTCGGAGCCGTTGGTCACGAAGGTGCCCCGCAAGCGTCCCGGATGGAGGGGGACGATGTCGCTCAGGATGAAGAAGTCGGCGGCGATCGAGCTGCGCATCTCCTCCGGGAGGCGGCGTAGACCTGGGCATGGGTGCGCTCCGCGTTGAGGATGCCGAGCTCCAGCAGGTCGTGGGGGATGAGCTCCTGCGCCACCGCCGAGAGCTGCGGGAACACCTCGCGGACGTCGAGAGCCTCGGCGAGCGTGGGCAGCAGCTTTTCGAGCGCTTCACTCCGCCGCCGCCGCTCGCGCTCCGCGGCGAGGAGATCCTGGTCAGTCATCGAGCTCGGCCGGTGTCTCTAAGCGCTGCACCAGTTTCCTGGGGGCCACCCGGCGGTAGGCGTCCGTCACCAGGTCGGCGATCTCGTCCCAGTCCACCGGCACGTCCAGGTAGACGCCGATCCAGCCGCGGTGCCCGACATACGGCGGCACGAAGAACCGCTCCGGATGCAGGGCGACGAGAGCCTCCTGCGCGCCGTCCTGCCCCCCGCACCAGAAGGCCAGCCGGTCGTCGTGGTGATGGTTCGCGAAGGTCACGAACGTCTTCTTGCCCTGCACGAACCACGTCGGCTCGCCATGGCTGATCCGTTCGGTCGCTTCCGGCAAGGCGAGACAGAGCTTCCGCAGCTTCTCCACCGGGTCTTTGGTCACGGGCTTGGCCATCTTCACCACTATAATCCCAGCCAGAGGAGGGTCGCCAACTCATGAACGTCACGCTCAGTCTGCCAGAAGACATCTCTGAATCCCTTGCAGGGCAATGGGGAGATGTGTCCCACCATGCCCTGGAGACCATTGCCGCGGAAGGGTACCGAACGGGTGCCTTGACCGAGAGGCAGGTGAGACGTCTCCTCGGTCTTCAGACGCGGTTCGAGGTTCATGCGCTGCTGAAGGAGCACAGAGTGCCCCTCCACTACACGGAAGCTGACCTGGACGAAGATCTCGCCGCTCACCGTGACCTCGCGATCCTGCCTGGGCAATGATCGTTGTCGCCGACAGCGGGCCGCTTCATTACCTCATTCTTCTGAACCAGACGGAGCTTCTGCATCGCTTCTATGGTCAGGTCATCATCCCTGAAGCCGTCGTCAAGGAATTGACCTCCGGCGGGGCGCCTCAGCCCGTGAGGGGCTGGCTCTCCAAGCCTCCACCCTGGCTGCGGGTCCAAACGGTCTCTTCCGCCCAGCTCGCGCTCGTTACCAGCGATCTGGATCTAGGCGAGCGAGAAGCAATCGCGATCGCACACCTTCTGCACGCTGATCTGCTCCTGATCGACGAAATCTCCGGGCGAGCCGAGGCTCGCCGGCGGAGCCTGCGAGTGACTGGCACATTGGGTATTCTTCGGATAGCGGCCGAACAGGAATTGATCGACGTCCCGGAAGTCCTGGAACGTTTGCGCGATACGAGCTTCTATGTCGGCGAGGACTTGATCAGGTCGATCTTTGGAAGGTGGCTGTGATCTCCGGACCTCGAGTTTCGTTGGGCCGACGCGGATCTTCGGGCGAGGCCAAAGCTACTCCGAGATGCCATCGCTGGGCGACGTCCCTGCCGAGGCTGCGGATCGGCGATCCTGACGCCGCCGCCCAAGAGGCGGCGCGGGAGATCACGGCAGCGCAGTTGCAGCAGAGATCCTTCCCGGTGAGCATCTTCGCTTGGGAAAGTTGGCTCAGTGTATGTCTTCTCCTCCCGCGCGACTGCTTGCTCGCCGTCCGGCGGCGGCGCATGCCACCATTGGAGGTTTGCCGCCACTATGCAGTAAACTAAGAAATGCTCCGGTTCCGGCTCAACTCAACAGGTGTCGACCGGCAGCTCGATCGAGCTCTTCACAGAGCTTCGCGGTAGTATCTCAGGCTGCTGAAAGGAGCAAGAGATGAGCGACCCAGCCGTCCCTCCCGACTCGGCCTTTGCGGGCGCACTCACCGGTGAAAAGAAAGCCGAAGTCATCCGGGAAGCCTACCGCAAACACGCTACGGAGCTTCTCGCGATTGAGGATGCCCAGCAGAAGCTGGTCCTGCTGATTCTTGGAATCTTCGGCGCCGGCGCGTCGTATCTCAGCAAGGCACAGGATATGCCGCTCGCTGCACAGCTTGGAATGACGGTCGTTACGGTTTCCATCCTGATCCTCGGCCATCACTTCACCAACGAGAGAAGCCATGCTCGCCTGGCTACGCGATCTCTCTTGGTTCGCTGTGAAGTGGCCCTTGGTTTCTACGCAGAGGGCCAGTACCTGACCTCCCAGCCGCTCTATTTCCCCGGGCTCCTGGGTTTCCATAGGAAAGGCCTTTTTCTGGCCCGCAGCTATCTCCTGACCTGGCTGGCCGCGCTGGGCTTTCTCCTTGTTCTTTGGGCTCCTCGCTTCGGCGAGTGGTGGCCCTGGCCGGCGTGAGCGACCCGAGCGGGTGGCGGATGACAGGACAAGCCAGCGTCTCACCTCCCGTCATCTGCTTCTTCCAAGCCCCCTCTCCGTCTAGCCTATAATCCCCCTCATGATGACGACACCGCAGCAACGGATCGAAGCCGACGTGAAGGCCGCCCTGAAGGCGGGAGAGAAGGAGAAGCTGTCGACTCTGCGCATGCTCCTGGGCGAGATCAAGAACGAGAAGATCCGCCGCATGGCCGAGGTGGACGAGGCGGGTTTCGTCTCCCTCGTGCGCAAGGCGATCAAGCAGCGCGAGGAGGCCGCCGACCAGTACAAGAAAGGCGGGCGCCCGGAGCTGGCCGCCAAGGAGGAGTCCGAAGGGAAGATGCTCGCCGAGTACCTCCCGGCCCAGGTCGACGAGGCGCAGATCCGTGCCGCCATCCAGGAGGTGGTGGACGCGCGGGGGCTGTCCGGACCGGCGGCGATCGGGCCGATCATGAAGGAGATGCTGGCGCGCTTCGGCTCGGCGGCCGACGGCTCGACGATCAACCGGCTCGCCCGCGAGGTGCTGGCGAAGCCGGCGGGCTGATGCCGCGGCCGGGCACTGATGCGTAAAGTCATCGTCGGCACCGCCGGGCACATCGACCACGGCAAGACGAGCCTGGTCAAGGCGCTGACCGGGATCGACTGCGACCGCTGGGCGGAGGAGAAGGCGCGCGGGATCACGATCGATCTCGGGTTCGCCCATCTGACGGTCGAGCGGCCGGAGGGCGATCTCCAGATCGGGTTCGTCGACGTCCCCGGACACGAGCGCTTCCTGCACAACGCCCTCGCCGGGCTCGGCGGCATCCGCATCATGCTGTTGGTGGTGGCGGCGGACGAGGGGGTGAAGCCGCAGACGCGGGAGCATCTGGCGGTCTGCTCTCTCCTCGGCATCCCGGCCGGGCTGGTCGTTCTCACCAAGGTCGACCTGGTGGCTCCGGACCTCCTGGAGCTGGCGGAGCTGGAGGTCGAGGAGCTGCTGGCGGGGACCCCGTTCGCCGGCGCTCCGGTGCTGCCGGTCTCCAGTGTCACCGGCCAGGGTCTAGCGGAGCTTACGGCGATGCTCGCCGGTCTCGCGGAGCGCTGGGCGACGCCTCCCGATCCGGAGCGGCCGGCGCGTTTGCCGGTCGACCGCGCCTTCCATCTCAAAGGGCTCGGCGTGGTGGTCACCGGCACTCTGGCGAGCGGCGCGGTGCGCACCGGCGACACGCTGGAGCCGCTCCCCCGCCGCTCCGGCGCCGCCGAGCGCGTGCGGGTGCGCAGCATCCAGGTGCATGGCCAGGCACGGGAGGAGGCGGAGGCCGGCGAGAGGACGTCGTTGCAGCTCACCGGCACCACCCTGGAGGAGCTGGAGCGCGGCCAGCAGCTCGGCGCTCCGGACGCGTTCACGGCGACGACGAGCCTGCTCGTCCGTTTCACCCTGCTGCCCGACGCTCCGGCGCCGGTGCGCGGGTTCGTGCCGGTGCGCCTGCATCTCTTCGCCGGCGAGGCGCTGGGGCGCATGCGCCCGCTCGCCGCGGAAGGGTTGGCGCCGGGCGAGAGCGGGCCGGTGGAGATCCGCCTGGAGTCGCCGGTGGTGGCGGTGCGCGGCGACCGTACGATCGTCCGCCGTCCGTCTCCGCAGGCGACCCTGGGCGGCGGCGAGGTGCTCGATCCGCGCTGGCGGCGGCACCGCGGCGCCACTCTGGCGGCGGCTCTCGGCGCTCTCCAGGGGGAGCTGCGGCCGGCGGTGGGCTTCTGGGCGCAGGAGGCCGGCGAGCGCGGCGTCGACGCGGCCGAGATCGCCCGCCGGCTGGGCGTGCCCCCGGCGCGCGCCGCGGCGGAGCTGGAGGCTCTGGCCAGGGAGCAGAAGCTGCTCGCCGTGCCGGCTCCCGGGGGCACGGCGCGCTGGATCGCCGCCGCCGCCGTGCAGCGGGTGACGGAGCGGGCGCGCCGGGTGCTCAAGGAGTACTTCCAGAAGGACCGCCTGGCGGAATCCATCCCCAAGGCCGAGGCGGTGCGGCGCATCCTGCGCGGCCGGGCGGCCGACCTGGCGCCGGTCTACCTCGGCTGGCTGGAGGCGCAGAAGGTGCTCGTGGTGCAGGGCGACCAGATCACCCTCCCCGGCCGCAGCGCCCAGCTCACCGGCGAGGAATCGAAGCTCGCCTCCGCCGTGTTGGAACGTTTCGAGCGGGGCGGCCTGACGCCGCCGGGCCCCGAGGAGCTGTCGGTGGGCCTCTCCGCCAAGCCGCAGATCCTGGACGGGGTCGTCCGTCACATGGTGGCGCGGGGGCAGCTCATCCGCCTGCCCAGCGGCCTGATCCTCGCCGCGTCGGCGATCGGCACCTTGCGCCGCGACCTGCTCGCCACCGCCTGGGAGCGCTTCTCGGTGGCCGATTTCAAGGACCGCTTCGGGCTCAGCCGCAAGTGGGCCATTCCGCTTCTGGAGCATCTGGATTCAACCGGCGCCACCCGCCGTCTCGGCGATGAGCGGATGGTGGTGCGCGAGAGGAGCAACGCATGAAGAAGACGATCGCCGTGCTCGGCGCTTCCCGGGACCGCAGCAAATTCGGCAACAAGTGCGTCCGTGCCTACCATGAGGCCGGCTGGCAGGTCTTCCCGGTGAACCTGGGGAGCACCGAGCCGATCGAAGGGCTCGCCACCGTCCGCCGCCTGGCCGACGTGCCCGGCGCCCTCGACCGGATCAGCGTCTATCTGCCGCCGCCGGTCACCCTGGAGCTGCTGGTGGAGATCGCGGGCAAGGGGGCAGGGGAAGTCTGGCTCAATCCCGGCTCGGCCGACGCGCGTGTCCTGGAGGAGGCCCGGCGGCTGGGCGTCGCGGCGCGGCCGGGGTGCAGCATCGTCGATATCGGCGTCAGCCCCGCCCAATTTCCCTGATCCAACCCCCCTGATCCACTCGCGGGTCGTCTTTTCACCCTTTTCACGAGAGATTCCGCTTCCACGCAAAGAATCGGCTTGGAAGGGAACGCTTCTGTGATTATAATTTGACCATTCTGTAACGGCCCGCCCTCTTCCTTGTCGAGGAGGGCGCTTGGAGGGATCGGCACCATCGTGTTTCCGGTGCTCCTGCACCCTGATCTTTTTCGCCGCTTGCGGCGGAGCGAACGCGGCGAGCGATCCCGCGTGTGGAAGACCCTTTTGCGCCTGCGCGAGGGGCATTGGGGCGGCGGCACCCGCGTCAAGCGCCTGCGCGGCGTGGGACGGCCGGTCTACGAGGCGCGCACCGACTCCGGCGACCGCCTCCTCTTCACCATGGTCCGCTCGGCCGACGCCAGCCAGCCGGACCGCCTGCGCTCCCATCTCCAGATCTGGGACCTCGTGGAGCACGACGACGCCGAACGGGTGGCGCGGCGCAACCGGTCCCCCGAGGCCGAGTTCCTCGAGCTGGAGACGCTCGAGCAGTTCGAGATCTCCGAGCCGCCTCCTCATCCCGACGCTCTGTTCGCCGAGCTGATGACGCACGACCCCGGCGAGGCCGCCGACCCGCTCCTCCAGTTCCTGCTCCCCCCGGAAGGCTTCGCCGCGCAGACCGAAGAAGGGATGCCGGGCGGCGTCCGCTGGTTCCTCCTCGAGCCCTCGCTGTTCAACGACGAAGAGGATCTCCAGCGCATCCTCGACAGCGGCGGCGAGGAGCTGGAGCTCAAGCTCCTGCGCGAGCAGTACGACGTTCTCCGCGCCCCCGGCCCGGTGCTCCTCGCCGGCAGCGCCGGCAGCGGCAAGACCACCATCGCCATCCACCGCCTGGTCGCCGCGGCGAGCGGAGCGGAGCCTCTCTCGGCGCTTTACCTCTCCTACAGCGCGCCCCTGGTCGAGCACGCCCGCGGTCTCTACCGCGACCTGATGCTCGCCCGCCGCCTCGATCCGGACCATGACGTCAACCGCAAGCCTCCCCAGTTCTTCACCTTCGGCGACCTCTACCGCTCCCTCGTGCCGCGCGACTTCCGCGAGCACCAGGCGCGGCCGATGACCGAGCCACTGTTCCGCGAGTGGTTCCGCAAGGCCGGCCGGTCGCTCGATCCGGCCCTGGTCTGGGAAGAGCTGCGCAGCATTCTCAAAGGCGCCTGCCTGACGCCGGCGCAGACCATGCTCGGCGAAGAGGCCTACTTCGAGCTGGGCAAGAAGCGCGCTCCCCTCTTCGTCGACGAGCGGCCGGAGATCTACCGCATCGCCCAGCGCTACCAGGAGTGGCTGGCGGAAGAGGGCCGCTCGGACCGCATCGATCTCTGCCGCCGCGCCCTCGCCGAGCTGCGCCGCGGCAAGCAGCGGGGCTGGGACGTGGTGATCTGCGACGAGGTGCAGGACCTCACCGAGCTGGAGGTCTCCTTCGTCCTCTCGCTCTCCCGGCGGCCGGACCTGGGAGGTGTCCTGCTCACCGGCGACACGCAGCAGATCGTCAACCCGAGCGGCTTCCGCTGGGCCGAGGTGCGGCGGCTGGCCGGCAAGACCGCGCACACCAAGAGCACACCCGCCGTGCTGCGCCTGCGGCGCAATCTGCGCAGCGTGCGCCCGCTGGTCGAGCTGGCCAACGCGCTCCTCCTGATGCGGCGCGAGATCTTCGGCCGCAGCGAGGAGGACGAGCCCGAGGAGGCGGCCATCGAAGGCCCTCTCCCCCTGGAGATCCCGGCCTCCGAGGAGGAGGCTCTCGCCGCCATCCGCGGCTTCGGGCCGCGTTGCGCCGTGCTGACGCTGGACGACGAGGAGGCCGAGCGCCTGCGCCGCCTCCTCGACACCACGCGCGTCTTCCACGTCCGCGAGGCCAAGGGGCTGGAGTTCGACACCGTCGTCCTCTGGCGCCTCCTGACACCCGACCATGACCTGACGGAGCGCTTCATCCGCTCGCCGCAGGAGACCGCCCGCTTCGAGAAGGAAGCCCGCTTCAAGCGCCTCCTCCAGCATCTCTACGTCGGAGTCACCCGCGCCCGCCGCCATCTGGCCATCTATGAAGGCCCTCATCCGCATGCGTTCTGGGCCGGTGAACGGTTCCGCGGTCACGTGGAGCGCGAGACCGTCGAGAGCCTGGCCCGCCTCTTCCGCACCACCGCCTCCCCCGCGGACTGGGAGATGGAGGGGGACTACTTCCAGAAACGCGGCCATTTCCGGCAGGCCGCCGAGTGCTACCGCCGGGCCGGCCGCGGCGACAAGGAGACCGCGGCGCTGGCGGAGGACGACGAGACGCGAGAGGATTGGGCGGCGGCCCTGGAGCGCTGGACGCGCCTCGGGGTCGCGGCGCGCCAGGCGCCTCTGCTCGAACAGCTCGGGCGCCTGACGGAAGCGCTCCCTCTCTATCGACAGGCCGGAATGGAGCACGAAGCCCGGCGCTGCGAGCTGCGTCTCCTCGAGCGCGCCCGGAGCTGGGAAGCCGCCGCCGTGGGCTGGGAGGCGGAAGGGCTGCATCTCGACGCCGCCCGCTGCTGGGGCCTGGCCGGCAACGAGCACCGGGCGGTGACCGCGGCGGCACGCGGCTCCGAAGAGGAGGGGCTCTGGCTACAGGCCGGCGAAGGCTGGCTCGAGCTCGAGAGCTACGAGGCCGCGGCGCGCTGCTTCCGGGCCGCCGGCGATCCCGTGCGCGCCGCCCTCGCGCTCGCCCGCCAGCACGAGTCTACCGGCGAATGGTCGCGCGCCGCCGCGGCCTACCGCCTGGCCGGCAAGGCGCCGGCGGCCCACCGCTGCCGCGCCCTCGCCCACGAAGAGAACGGCAACCTCGCCCAGGCGGCCCGCCTGTGGGAGCGGCTGGGCGAGACGGCGCGGGCGGTCGATCTCTATGTGCGCGCGGACCAGTGGCTCGAGGTGGCCCGGCTCGAAGAGGTCAAGCTCGAAGCCAGCCAGATCCTTCTCCCGCACGTCCGCGCGCTGTTGGCGGCCGCCGATTGGCGGTCCGCCGGCCTCCTGATCCAGAAACGGATGGACGTTCTGCGCCCGCGCCTGCCGGAGGTTCCATGGTTCGTCTTCGACGAGCAGCAACGCCTCGTCTGGCAGGAATTTTGCTCCTTGGAGCTGCTGGAGCAGAGCTGCGAGGCTCTGTGCGCGGAAGAGGATGAAGCCTGGAGCCGCGCCGCCCGGTGCTGGGCGCGGGCCGGGAACCGCGAGCGCGCCGAAGCGGCCCTGTGGCGGCGGATCGAACGGGTCCGCCATCCGGTGCGGCAGGCCCGGGCCTGGGTGGTGGTCGGACAGATCGAGAAGGCGCTGGAGTGCCTGCGGACCGCCGAAGCGACGGAGCCGGAAGCTCTCCTGGCGGTGGAGGCCTGGAAGGTGGAAATGGAAGAGCGGTGGAATGAGGCGGCGGACCTCTGGCGGTCGATCGGCAGGGAGCGCGACGAGTCCCGCTGCCTGGCGCGCGCCGCCCGCCAGGCCGGCGACTGGGAGCTCGCCGCGCGCCATCACCGCATCGCCGGCCAGGAACGCCTGGCCAGCACGGCCGAAAAGAGGGCCCGCCGTGAGGACGACGAGCCCCCGGTTCCGCCACAGCAGGGAGAGCCGTAGGGAAACTCACAACGAAGCTGTCCGCAAGGAGGTCGCATGCGCTCCGGCCCAGAGCATCTCTCGCCAGAGGTCTTCTCCCGCATGACCCGGGGCACCGCCTCTCCGGAGGAGACCCGCGGCGTCGTCCGCCACCTGCTCGGAGGCTGCGCCCGGTGCGGACTGCTGGCCCAGGAAGCGCGCCTCTCTCCGGCTCCCCGCAAGACCCTGAGCTACGACGACGTCTTCGAGCGCATCGAGCGCAAGGTGGCCGAAGGGTTGGTCCGCCTCGAGAAAGAGCGCGCCTCCGCGCGCAACCTCTTCGGCGAGCTCCTCGATCAGGAAGCGGTGCAGGGGCTCACCCAGGTGCACAGCACGCGCCGGTATGCCAACCTCGCCCTCTGCGAGCTCCTGCTGCAGACCGCGCGCGACCTCGCCCTCGAAGACCCGGCCAAGGCGCGGCGGGCGACGGAGCTCGCGGTGCGCGTTTCCGAGCAGCTCGACCTCGAGATCTACGGCTCGCCGGTGGTGCAGGACCTGCGGGCCATCGCCTGGGCCTACTTCGCCGACACCGGGCGGATCCAGGCCGATCTCCGGCTGAGCGAAAACGCCCTGGAGACCGCCGAGCTCCTGCTGGAAACCGGTTCCGGCGATCCCCTGGCGCAGGCCGAGCTCCTCGGCATCAAGGCCTCCCTGAGCGCCTACAGCGGCCATTTCGAGGAGGCGGTCCAGATCCTCAACAAGGCGGCCTCGATCTACCGCCGGGCCGGTGACCGCCACCTGCTCGGCCGCACCACGATCAAGAAGGGAACGGTGCTCGGCAACGCCGGCGAGCTGGACGCGGCGCTACGCCTGATCCGCTGCGGGATCGACCTCATCGATCCGTCCCGCGAGCCGCGCCTGCTCGTCTGCGCCACCCACAACTACATCTGGTTCCTCAAGGAGAGCGGGCAGTGCGGGCTGGCGGATGCCTGCCTGAACGGCGCGCGCCGCCTCTACCAGCGGGCCGGCGACCGCCGGGACCTGGTGCGGTTGCGCTGGCTGGAAGGGAAGACCGCCGAGAGACCGCGCGAGGCCGAGGCGGCGCTCCTCGCCGCCCGCGACGGCCTGGCCCGCGAAGGCCTCGCCTACGAGGCGGCCCTGGCCGCCATGGACCTCGCCGTCCTCTACACCACGGAAGGCCGCGGCGACGACATGCGGCGGCACACCGGCCAGATGCTCCCCCTGTTCCGCTCCGAGGACATGTACCGCGAGACCATGATGGCGCTGGTCTCGTTCCAGGAGGGACGCGGGAAACGCGAGCCGGCCGGGCTGATCGAGGAGGTCGGGGCCTACCTGAGCCGCGCCTGGCAGGAAAAGAACCCGCCGCGGCTCGCCCAGCCCATGTAATCGATTCGCCGTTATAATCTCGGTCATCCGGATCCCCCGGACAGCAGCGCCTTCCAGCGCCCCCCGGCGCAGAGATCGGTATGAACTATCCCCTTTCCCTTTCGTTCAAGATCGCCGCTCTCGCCCCCCAGATCTATGTCCGCGACGCCGCCGGCACGGAGCTTCTCTACGTCAAGCAGAAGCTGATGAAGCTCAAGGACAAGATCAACGTCTTCGCCGACAGCGGCCAGACGCGGCAGCTCTACGAGATCAACGCCGACCGCATCATCGACTTCAACGCCCGCTTCACCTTCACCGACACCAGCGGCAAGGTGCTGGGAGCCGTCCGGCGGCAGGGCGGCCGGTCCATCTGGAAGGCGACCTACGAGATCCTCTCCGCCGACGACCGTCCGCTGGCCATGGTCCAGGAAGAGAATCCCTGGGTCAAGGTGATGGATGCCCTGCTCACGGAGATCCCCTTCGTCGGCCTGATCACGGGCTACATCCTGAATCCCAAGTATCTGATCACCGAATCCGCGACGCAGCGCCCCATCCTCCGCGTGACCAAGAGCAAGTCCTTCCTGGAGAGCAAGTTCGCGATCGATCGCCTCGAAGGGAGCATGGACGAGGCGGCGGAGACCGCGGTGCTGCTGTCGATCCTGATCATGGTCCTCCACGAGCGCCGCCGCGGCTGAAGACCTGGCTCCACCGTGGCTGTGCTGCTGTCCGACACGGATCTCCTGTCCCGGCTGGTCGCCTTCGACACGACCAGCCGGAACAGCAATCTGCCGCTCGCCGACTTTCTCTGCGACTACCTGGACCGTCCCGGCGTGCGCCTCGTCCGCCAGCCGTCCCCGGACGGCACGAAGGCGAACGTCATCGCCTGGCTCGGGCCCGAGCCCGCCGTCTCGGAACAGGCTGACCGGACCGGCCTGGTCCTCTCCGGCCACATGGACGTCGTGCCTGCCGAAGAGGCGGGCTGGCAGAGCGATCCGTTCACTCTGACCGATGCCGGCGACCGCTGGGTGGCGCGCGGCGCCTGCGACATGAAGGGCTTCCTGGCCCTCGCCGCCAACGCGGCGCTGGCGGCGGGCCGCCTGCGCGCGCCGCTCGCCCTGGTCTTCACCTATGACGAGGAGGTCGGCACCCTGGGGGCGCGGCACCTGCTGGAGAGCTATGCGGACGGACGCCTCCTGCCGCGCAGCGCCATTATCGGCGAGCCCACGTCCCTGCGCGTGGCCCGCGCCCACAAGGGGCACTTCAAGATGCGCATCACCCTGCACGGCCGCAGCGCCCACAGCGGCTATCCGCATCTGGGCGTCAACGCCATCGAGCCCGCCGGCCGCGTCATCGCCGCCCTCGCTGGTCTGCGCCGGACGCTGGAGAGCGAGCCGGCGCCGCACGCCGAGCTGTTTCCGGAGGTCCCCTACGTGCCGCTCAACGTCGGCACCGTGCAGGGCGGCTCGGCGATCAACGTCGTCCCCGACCGCTGCACCGTCGAGGTCGGCGTCCGCCCGCTCCCCGGCATGGACTCCGCCGCCCTCGCCGAACGGGTGCGCCGCGCGGTGACCGAAACGCTGGCCGGGCTCCACGACGCTTTCGACGTCGAGCTCCTCTCCGACAGCCCGCCCATGTTCCTCGACGACGACGCGCCGATCCACTGCCACCTCCGCGCCCTGGTCGGCCAGGAGGCGGACGCCACCGTCTCCTTCGCCACCGACGCCGGCTGGCTGCAACGCCTCGGGCTCGACTGCGCCGTCTTCGGCCCCGGCACGATCGAGGTCGCCCACAAGCCGAACGAGCACGTACCCAAGGCGGAGCTGGCGCGGGCGCGGGAGCTGATCGGCGAGACGGTCCGGCATTTCTGTGTGGAGGCGGCATGACGGACGCCATCCTCGAAGCGGATCTGACCTGGACCGGCAGCTCCTTCGCGCCCGGAATCCAGATCCGCATCGGCGCGGACGGCCGCATCGCCGAGGCCGGCAAGCTGAATCTGGAGCCGACGCACCGGCTGCGCGACCGCGCGCTCCTCCCCGGCTTCGTGACCGCCCATTCGCACGCCTTCCAGCGCGGCCTGCGCGGACGCGGCGAGACCTTCCCGGCGGGCGCCGGCAGCTTCTGGACCTGGCGCGAGGCGATGTACGCGCTGGTCAGCCGTCTCGGTCCCGAGGAGTTTCAGACGCTGTGTCTCCGGACCTTCCGCGAGATGCGCGCGGCCGGCATCACGACGGTGGGCGAGTTCCACTACTTTCACCATGGACCCGCCGGAGACGATTGGTCGTTCGATGAGCTGGTCCTGCGCGCCGCCGCCGAGGCCAAGATCCGGATCGTCCTGATCGAGTCCTACTACCGCACGGGAGCCATCGGAAAGCCTCTCGAAGGCGGTCAGCTCCGGTTCCACACGCCTTCACCGGCCGCCTACTGGAAGCAGATGGACCACCTGTCCGGAATCATCGGGCTCATCGATCCGCGCCGGCAGAGCCTGGCCGCCTCGGTGCACAGCGTGCGCGCGGCGAGCCGCGAAGACCTGCGCGAGGTCTACGATGAGGCGCGGCGGCGCGATCTCCCCTTCCACATCCACGTCGAGGAGCAGCGGAAGGAGATCGAAGACTCCCTGGCTTTCTATGGTCAACGGCCCATGGCGCTCCTCCTGGAGACCCTGGGAACAGCCACCGACGTGACCGCCGTGCACTGCACGCACACCGACGCGGACGACATGCAGCGCTTCGTCGCCGGCGGCGGCACGGTCTGCTACTGCCCGCTCACCGAAGGAAATCTGGGCGACGGCATCGCCGCCGTCCCTCACTTGCGGAGCCTCGGCGGCCCGATCTGCCTGGGCAGCGACTCCAACGCCCGCATCTCCACCCTGGAGGAGATGCGCTGGCTGGAGTACGTCCAGCGCCTCGCCGGAGAGCGCCGCGGCGTGCTGCAGGACAGAGGCGGCAGTCCCTCCCGGGTCCTCCTCGACGCCGCGACCCAGGGCGGCGCCGATGCCCTCGGCCTGGAAGCCGGACGCATCGCCCCCGGACAGTGGGCCGACTTCGCCGCCATCGACCTCACCGCCCGCACCCTCGCCGGCTGGGAGCCCGCGACGCTCCTCAATGCGCTCGTCTTCGGGGCTTCCGAGGAAGCGATCGCGGGGACGTGCGTGGGCGGGGAGTGGGAGGGATAGGATAGGTCCCATGTGCGGACGCTACACCCTCAGCTCACCGAACGACGCCGTCGCCGATCTTTTCGAGATGCCGGAGCTGCCCTTCCTTCCACCGCGCTACAACATCGCGCCGACGCAGGAGACGGCGGTGGTGCGCGTGCTCAAGCCCGGGGAGCCGCGGCGGCTCGATCTGCTGCGCTGGGGTCTGGTGCCGTACTGGGCCGAGGATCTGTCGATCGGCAACCGCCTGATCAACGCCCGCTCCGAGAGCGTGGCGGAGAAGCCCGCCTTCCGCCGCAGCTTCCGCAAGCAGCGCTGCCTCATCGCGACGGACGGCTTCTATGAGTGGAAGAAGGTCGGCAAGCTCAAGCAGCCGTACCACATCCGCATGAAAGACCGCCGCCCCTTCGCCTTCGCCGGGCTCTGGGAGCGCTGGAAGAATCCCGAAGGGAACCTCCTCGACACCTTCACCATCCTCACCACCAGCGCCAACGATCTCATCCAGCCGCTCCACGACCGCATGCCTGTCATCCTCGACCGCAAGGACTTCGGCCTCTGGCTGGACCCGGCGATGAACGACCCGGTCCGGCTCCAGGAGCTGCTCGTCCCCGCGCCATCGGAGGCGATGGAGACGGTGCCCGTGAGCCGCACGGTGAACAGCCCGGCCTATGACGGCGAGGATTGCGTGGCGCCGCTGGTTGAGGGTTGACTCACAGCGCGTACGCCGTCAGAAAAATCCCCACCATCGCGAAGATCAGCGCCAGCTTGCCCGCGGTGCCGACGAGCAGGCCGATCCACGCTCCGAGGCCGGAGCGCACCGCCTGGCGCTGGCCGCGGCGCGCCAGGAGCTCGCCGGCGACCGCTCCCAGGAAAGGGCCGAGGATGAGGCCGGGGATTCCGAAGAAGAGGCCGGCCAGGGTGCCCAGCGCCGATCCGGCGACGGCCCATTTGCTCGCTCCCACCTTTTTGGCCCCCATGCTCGTGGCCAGGAAATCGACCGCGAACGAGAGGAGCGTCAGGAGACCGAGGACGATGAGGGTAAACCAGCCGACTTTCTGGAAGTGGTCGATCCAGGCGCCGAGAAGGAGGCCGAGGAAGACCAGGGGCACTCCCGGAAGAGCCGGCAGGACGGAGCCCGCGATGCCCGCGAGCACCAGGAGGATGGCGACGATCCAGAGCGGCGAGGTCATGCTCCAGCGCCGCCCAGACCGATGCACAGCGTGCTCTTCAAGGTGGTTGCTCTCCCTTCAAGCGCTCTTCCAGCCTCAGCACCGAAATCTCCGGCGGCACCAGGAAGCGTACCGGGATGATGCTGGTCCCCAGGCCCGGGGTGACAAACAGGTGCCGGCCCTCCTCCACGATGTGGCCGATGGCGAATCTCTCTCCGTAGCGCGACGGGACGATGAGACGTCCGACGAACGGAATATACACCTGCCCGCCGTGGGTGTGCCCGGCAACGACGGCCAGGCCGCCGAGCCAGCGGCGCAGTCGCCGCGGGATTTTCAGCGTTGTCCCCGCGCGGCCCGCACGGCCAGCTTGCGATCGAAGAAGTCCGCCGTGGCACGGTAGGCGTCCAGCCAGTGACCCCAGGTGAGGAAGGAGTGGACCTCGTCCGGAAAGATGAGCTGCTCTACCTCCACACCGCGCTTGCGGAGCGCCTCGACCAGAGTGACGGTCTGGCTGAAGGCGACGTTGCGGTCGTCGTCGCCGTGGATGACGAGGACCGGCGAGCGCCAGCCTTCCAGCCAGGCCATGGGCGACGATTCGAAGGCGAGCCGCTCCGCGTCCGGCCGCGGGTCGTAGCTGGGGACGAAGGTCTTGATGCCGACGTTCCAGTCGTGCACGCCGTGCAGGTCGACGCCGGCCGCGAAGAGGTCGGAGGCGCGGGCGAGCCCCAAGGCGGTGAGGTAGCCGCCGTAGGAGCCGCCCCAGAGGCCGATGCGCGCCGGATCGACGTCAGGCCGCGCACGCAGCCAGAGGCCCGCCCCCAGCACGTCGTTGAATTCGGTCGCCCCGCCGGCCCCCTGGCGCAGCGCCTCGCGGAAGGCCAGGCCGTAGCCGATGCCCGAGCGGTAGTTGACCGAGAGGACGACGTAGCCCCGGCTCGCCAGGTACTGGTTCATGGCGTAGGCGTTGTAGTAGTACTGGAGGTAGCTCCAGCCGAGGAGCATCTGGCGCTGGGAGCCGCCGTGGAAGAACAGCAGCGCCGGCCGCCGCTCGCCGACTGTGATGCCGCGCGGCTTGAAGAGCTGGGCGTGGATCGGCATGCCGTCGGCGGCATTGAAGATCACCGGCTCGGGCTCGACGAGGGCGTCGGCCGGAAAGCTCGCCGGGATCGCCCCTGCCGCGAGCGGTCTCGCTTCGGCTTTGTTGTCGAGGTGGTCGAAACGGATCACAGCCTCGGCCGGCCGCCGCGCTCCCGCCTGGAACCAGGCCAGCGCCTTGCCGTCGGAGGTCATCGCGGGCATCCATTGGATACCAGCGTCGATCCCCGTGCCCTGGGTCAGCGCAGTTGGAGGACCACCGGCCACACCGACACGCCAGAGATGGCGGCGGTCGATGTCGCCTTGGTTGGAATTGAAGATCATCTCGCGGCGGTCGGGCGAGAGGATGACGTTCTCGACCTCGAAGTCGCCGGGGGTCAGCAGCGCCGCCTCGCCGCCCCGCGCCGGCACGGAGTACAGGTGCAGCCAGCCGTCTCCCTCCCAGGGAAAGACCAGCCGGTCGTCCGCGCCCCAGAAAATCTGATTCGCCGCCACCACCTCCCGGAAGCGGCTCCCCGCGCCTTCCCGGGCCTGCCAGGCGGTCTTCACCGTGCCCGTTGAAACGTCGGCGACGAGGATCGACCACGGCTGTCCGGCGAGCTCGGATTGAAAGAGGGTGACCGGCGAGGACGCCGGGATCCGCAGGAAGGCGATCCGGGTGCCGTCCGGCGACCAGGCGGGCTCGCCGTCCTTGTCGACGCTCGGGGCGATCCAGCGCAGGGTTTTGGCGGCGCGGTCATAGACGCCGAGGAAGTCGTGGTCTCCGCGGTCGCTGACGAAAGCGAGCCGCTCCCCGTCCGGCGACCAGCGGAGGTCCCGCGCGTTTCCCCGCGCCTGGAGAAGAGGCGTCAGCTCGCCCTTGCCGTCGAGCGTCCTCCAGAAGATCTTGCCGCCATGCCCGAGGGCGAAGCCGTCTCCCTTGGGAGAGACGGCCACGGAGCCGCCCAGCCCGATCTTGACCGGCTCGCCGCCGCCTTCCTTGATCTCCACCCGCCAGACCGCCTGCTCGGCGCCCGCCGGATCGCTGGTCGGATTCGGAGACTCCCCCTGCCGGTTCGGCCCGCCGCCGCGGACGTAGAAGATCGCCGAGGCGTCGGGCGTCCATGCGAGCCCGCCGATCGTCTGTCCGTCGTCCTTGTCGAAATGTGTCACCGGCCGCCCCTTGTACTCCGGCGGCTCCGCCACCCACAGATTGCGCGCCCCGCGCACGTTCATCACCCAGGCGAGCTTGCCGCCCGAGGGTGAAGCCAGCAGCTCGGTGGGGAACGGAGCGGCGAGGATCTGCTCCAGGGACGGCCCGGCTGCGTCGGAGGCATGGGCGGCATTGGCGAGCAGCGCCGAGAAGAAGACGAGGAGGAGCAACGGACGGCGGACAGCGGTGAGCGGGCTCAACGGCGTGGACCTCCCTTGCATGGAGGGAGATCATCTCACGTTGGAGATGTGCCGGGGGATGCCCGCGATCGAAGGCGGGAAGCTATCCTCGTCGTGAGGGATGGTCTCGTCGTACCGAAAGAAGCTCTCGTTGCATCGAGGGATCGCCAGAAGTACGGCGTACTTCCGGCGATCCCTGCTGTACCGCTCCACTTCCCTGGAGGGATCGGCTCAAGCACGGTGTACCGCCCTCGCGTCTAATAGGCCAAGGGGCGGAGATGATTGAAATTGATGACGTCCGCACCGATCTTCTGAAGGCGCTGTGCCAAGCGGAAATCCTCCGTCAGGACCAGGAAACCGGACGCCGCAAGGCCCATGATTCCCGCGTCCGTCAATCCCAGAGGCACGAAGTGCTCCGCTTGGGCCGAGAGGCTGCTGGCGGTATAGCGCTCATCGAGAAGACAGAGCCATCGGGAAAACACCTCAAAGTAGGCGGACCGCATAGGCTCTCCCAGTTGACCTGAAAGGTTGCTCACCTCGGTCAGGACATTTGGAGTCGTCATCACCTGGTCGAAAAGCCCAAGTACGCGCGCCAGAGTGCTGTGGTCTTCCGGAGTGAACTGGCTGGTTCTCTTGAAGCGCTGAATGTGGCTCAGGTCGAAGAGACCGATGAAGTAGAGGAGAAGGAGATTCGTATCGACCAGGATCCCCCTCCGACGATGTCTCGAAACCAGCCCGAGAATGATCTCCTTCACGCCTCACGAATCCTCATCGCGCGAACGTCCCCATTGGTCGAGTCGATCTCGAAAATTTTATACTCGCGCTTCATCTGGGGATTCAGCACGTTCTCAAAAAGGTTCAAGGTATTCCGGGCCGGGGAAACAGGGCGAGAGAAACCCATTGTGACGAGCCAGTACCTCTCGTCTTCGGACCTCCTCACCTCCTCAAGCAACACATCCTGGATTTCAGCCATGTCATAGAGCTGCTGAAGATAGGAAGACGCAACCTTGACCGCTCCCTTTACGTCGATCGTCGCACCTCGCTTTGCCGCCACGTTGACCTTTCTTCCGGGGCTGTTTCCCGGACAAGACTGCCCTGTCCATAGTTCTACACTCCCTCGCACGTACGGTCAACAAATTAGCAACGCGCCAGTGAGACCCGGGCCGGAGCCGTCGACCCGGGTCTCAAGAGGTACAGTTTGCTACTCAACCCCTTCGAACCGAAGGCTCGGATCGTGCTGAGCCCGGCGCAGATACGAAGCCACCCGCATGACCATCTCCAGGCTCGCCTGCTCCGCCTCCACCGCTTGCCGGAGGAACGCGAGAGCCGCCAGAGCCTCGCGATGGATGTGGAGCGAAGAGAAGATCGGCAGCATCTCCTCCGCCAGCCGCTTCAGGTCGGCCGTCCGGCCCTGCTCGGCATAGAGCGTGGCGAGCTCCAGGGAGACCAGGGCGGTGTCATACGGGATGCCCTCCGCCACGAATCCATCCCGCGCCGCCAGGAAGAGCGACTCGGCTTGGTGCGACTGGCCGAGCCCGCGCACGATCTTCCCCTTCACCCACTTGCGCCGGTTCTGGGTCCAGGCGTCGGTGAAGTCGCGGTAGAGGGAGCGGGTCTGGCGGTACATCTCCTGAGCATCCAGAAACCGGCCACATTCCGCCAGGTCGTCCGTCAGATTGTGTCTCGCGCAGAGAAGCAGCCGAGGCTCGCGCTCAGGATCGATGAGGTCGAGGGCGCGATGGAGAAGAGGGATGGCCTCTTCGAGCTGGCCGGCGAAGTGATGGACCGTCGACATGTTTACAAGAGCACGGCCGGCTCTATGGGAGTGCCCGTACTCGACGAAGATCGTGACAGCCCGGCGCAAAAGCTTGAGCGCCTCATCGAATCGGCGTTGCCCTCTCCGCAATGAGGCTTTGAGATCGAGCAGAACAGCCTTCTCCACGGGATCGCGAGTCCCTTGCTGCAGGTGGATATCGGCTCTCTCGAAGGCTTCCTCCGCTCCCGTCAGATCAGAGCGGACACGCCGGGAGTTGGCCAGGTGAGCCCAAGCTCTCGCCCGAAGATCCTCGATCAACTTCACCCCGTAGTAGGAGAAATCGAGGTGATCCGAGACATGAAGGGCCAACACGGCCAGCTCTTCGGCCGCATCCGGATCCCGGATTCCCATCTCCAGGCTCCGTTCGATGAGAAGCTCGAACATACCCCAGATGCGAAATCGCCTCGCATTCCGAAGCAGCAGGCTTCTCTGCTCCTGGGGGTGGCTCATCAGCTCCACGAAGAGCGTAGGGGCATCAAATCGCTCCTTCTCCAGAGCCGCCTGTCTACTTTCCAGAACTTGCTGCCCACGATCGAGGGCCTCTTCGTAGCTGGGTCTTTCCTCAGTTGCCTCTCTGTGGGTCCGGTGAATCAACATCTGAAGGCGGTCACGGCACACCGAGCAGCCGGCCACGTGCTCCAGCAGGCTCCGGTGCTCGCTTCCCAGGGACAGATAGAGCTCTTCCAAGACAAAATCATTCGGGTGGATCCTCAAGCATCCCTCCTCTCTCATGACGGCGGCATCTCTGATAGTGTACCGCTCCTAGAACATAAGTTGCCGCACGGGCGAAATTTGGGACAAACCGGGGCAACAAAAAGAGCGCCGGTCCAGGAACCGGCGCTCGGAGACTCGGAAAGAGCCGAAGCTCAGCCGTTGGGGTCCATCTGACTACCTTCTTCGCCCCACACTGCCGACAGACCCGTCACATCGTGTAGCCACCCCGCGATCCACTCCCAAGCGGACGTCAATCCGGCTTCGCTCCTGGAGAGGCTCCGTCCCGAGGCGTGAACAGTCGCGGCGGAGAGGGTGACGAGGGAGAGCACGGCGAGGACGCGGAGCATCTTGCGAGACATGAGAATCTCCTCTTCCCGGCCCGCCGGAGCAGCCGCCATGGCCGCGCGGGGGCCGTCTCTGGAAGAGTGGACTTGTTCCCGGAAATCGGGTCAGGTTTTCCGGCGGCGCTGCTCTCACCGCCTCTTTTTCCCTGGACGGAGAGTCGATTCCTTACAGCTCCTGGTGGCAACCGCGGCCGTGGCAGCAGCTCTCTTCTTCCGCTACGCGGCCGTCCGGACCGAGGCAGGTCATGGTCAGGCTGCACCAGCAGAAGCCGTCGCGGGTGTTGGGGATCGACGGGTCGGGCTCCACGTCGACGAACATCCCCTTCCAGCGCAGATTCGCGCAGCAGCCCGCGCCACGGGTCTCGGCCGTCTTCGGGAGGCTCGGGCGGCTCATTCTTCTCTCCCCGCGGCGGCGCGCAGGGCTCTCTGGACGGCGACGCGCGCGAGCTGGATCTTGTAGGCGTTGCGGGAGAGCGCCTTCGCGCCGTGTACCGCGGCCTCGCCGGCTTCGCGGATGATGCCGGCGTCGACGGCCTTGCCCTGGAGGAAGCGCTCGGCGTCCGCCGCCACCCAGGGGATCGGCGCCACCTGGCCCAGCACCACCCGCGCTCTCTTCACCTGGGCGCCATCCATCTCCAGGGCGACCGAGGCGGTGGCCAGCGACCAGTCCAGGGTCTCGCGCTGGCGCACCTCGTAGCTTGCCACGCGGCGGACACCGGCGGCCGGGGCCGGGCCGAGGGTGAGCTCGGTGATCAGCTCGCCGGGAGCGAGGTCGTGCTCCGTCTCCCCCTGTGTCGCCGGGATGCGGAAGAGCTGCTCGAGCGGCAGGCGGCGCTCGCCGTTCGGCCCGCGCAGGGTGAGCTGGGCGTCCAGGGCGATCAGCAGCGGCGCCAGGGTGGACGGCGTCACGAAGGCGGCCGGGCCTTCGTTGCCGAGGATGGCGTGGTAGCGGTTGTCGCCCTCCACGACCATCGACTTGCCATTGAGATGCGGCAGGAGGCCGAAGCCGTTGCGGAAGTACCAGCAGCGCGGACGCTGGCAGAGATTGCCGCCGAGCGTCGCGACGTTGCGGATCTGCGGCCCGGCGACGCGGCCCGCCGCGTCGGAGAGCGCCGGCAGCTCGAAGCGCACTCCCGCGTTCGCCGCCAGCTCGGCGACGGTGACCAGGGCGCCGATGCGGAAGCCGCCACCCGGCAGGTCGCGGATGCCGCGCATCTCCTGGATCGCCTTGAGATTGACCAGACGCTCCGGCGTCTCGATGCCGTCTTTCATCAGGGCGAGGAGATCGCTCCCGCCGGCCAGCGCGACGGCGCTCCCGGGCAGCGCGGCGAGGAGCTGAACCGCCTGGTCGGGGGTCGTTGGGCTCGCGTATTCGAAGGGCTGCATTCTATTTGGGACCAGCCAGAGCGTTCAGGACCCGCTCGGGAGTGAACGGCAGAAAGGGCACCCGCACGCCGGTCGCGTTGGCCACGGCGTTACCGATGGCGGCGGCGGGCGAGATCATGGGCGGCTCGCCGAGGCCGATGACGCCGCGCTCGTCGTAGCCCGGGCCGCTCATCATGTGGACCACCAGCTCGCCGACGTCGCCGATGCCCGCCATCCTGTAGGACTCGAAGTCGACGTTGAGCATGCGGCCGGTCAGCGGATCGATGACTTTCTCTTCGGCCAGGGCGCTGGAGATGCCCATGATCAGCGCGCCGTAGACCTGGCTCTCGGCGGTCTTGAGATCGATGATCAGGCCGCAGTCCTGCACCGCCACCATCTTCTCGACCTTGACGACGCCGGTCTCGACGTCGACCGCGACCTGGGCCATCTGCACGCCGCCGACGCCGCTGCCGGTCAGCTCGCCGGGGCCGGGGTTGGCGCCGGTGGCGGTGACGGGGGTGCGGCCGAAGAGGGCGAGAGCCTGTTTCCAGGTGAGCTGGCGGTCCGGAGAGCCCTGGACGCGGAGGACGCCGTCCACGGCTTCGAGCTGATCCGGCGCGACGCCGAGGCGCGGCGCGGCTTTCTCGCTGATCAGGGCGAGCGCGTTGAGGGCCGCGCGCCGGGCCGCGGCGCTGACGCCGCCGACGGTGGTGCTGCCCCCGGAGCCGCCCGAGCTCGGGAAACGGCTGTCGCCGATGCTGACCTTGACCGCGTCGAGCGGCAGACCGAGGGTGTCGGCGACGACGATGCCGACGACGGTGCGCGTGCCGGTGCCGAGGTCCTGGGTGGCGATGCGGGCTTCGACCTGGCCGTCCGGCTGGAGGATCACCTCGCAGTTGCTGCGATGGCCGCCGCCGCCCCAGGTGTGAAGGGAGAGCCCGAGGCCGCGCCGCACCGGACCGTCTCCGGCGAAGCCGCGCGGATGCCAGCGCGCCTTCCAGCCCATGAGCTGCTCGGCGATCTCCATTTCCTGCTTGTAGACGTCGGGCAGCTTGGTGAGCGGCAGGTTCTTGAGGAAGACGTCGTACGGGTCCATCCCCAGCTTCGCCGCCAGGTCGTCGAGGGCGGACATGGTGAGATAGCAGCCCTGGGGATGATTGGGCGCCCGCCAAGCCCGCGAGCTCGCCGTATTGGTGGGGATCGCGGTGTGGCGCTGGCGGCGCGCCGGAATCTGGAAGACGTAGGGCAGCGGCGGATCGCCCGCGCTGCCCAGGCCGCCCGAGCCCCAGGACCTGGACACCCAGGCGGTGAAGCTGCCGTCGTCCGCCGCGCCGACCTCGATCTCGGCGAAGGCGGAGGGGCGGTCGCCGGCCACCGTCAGCTCGGCGGCGCGGTCGAGCATCAGCTTCACCGGCGCGCCGGCCTCGCGGGCCAGCTCGGCGCACTCGATGCCCCAGCGGTCGGCGCTGAATTTGCTCCCGAAGCCGCCGCCCATGTACTGGGTGATGACGTGCACGTCCGCCGCCGGGATGCCGATCCGCTCGGCGAACTGGGAGGGCAGCCCGGAGACCGCCTGGGTGGAGCACCAGGCGGTCATCTCGGGCTTCTCCTTGGAACCTGTCCACTCGCAGACCTGGCCGTGGGCCTCCAGGCAGTTGTGGGCGATCACCGGCAGGCCGTAGGTGCCCTTGGCGTGCACCGACGCGGCGGCGAGAGCGGCGTCCGGATCGCCGGTCAGCTCCTCTTCGCCGGGCTTGCTGCTCGGCGCCTGGTCCGGCTTCTCCTCGGTGACGAAGTGCGGCAGCACCTCGTACTCGACGGCGATCAGGCGCAGGGCGTCCTCGGCGACGTCCTCGCTGACCGCCGCGACGACGGCGACCTCGTCGAGCGCCCACTGGATTTCCGACCCCACGCCCTGGATGACCCGCACGGCGCGCACGCCGGGATAACCGAGGAGCGCGGAGACGTCGAGCGCCGTGATCCTGGCGTGGGCGTACGGGCAGCGCAGGACTCTGGCGTGGAGGAGGCCGGGACGGTTGACGTCGTAGGTGTACTTCGCCGTGCCCGTGACCTTCGCGGGACCGTCCAGGCGCGAGATCCGCTGCCCGATGAGCCGGCGCTCCGCCGGCTCGGGCCAGGTTGGATCAGCCCTGATGGGATCAGCCATGATCTGGTCCCCGCTTCTGCCAGTTCTTCCGCTTGTGCTTCTTGTTCTTCCGGTTCTTCCCTGGCCGCGGCGCCTGTTGGTCGCCGGTAGCGCCAGGAGCGTTCGGACCGTTTGGATCGGCCGGCATCCCGCCGGCGTCCTCTTCGGCCGCCTCCGCCTTGGCCAGGCTGAGCACGGCGCGGCGCATGCCGGCGTAGGTGCCGCAACGGCAGAAGTTGCCGGACAGGGCGTGGTGGAGCTCGGGGACGCTCGGCGCGGGATTGGCGGCGAGGAGCGCCGCGGACGCCATCAGGAAGCCGGAGGTGCAAAAGCCGCACTGCTGCGCGTCGTTCTCCACGAAGGCGGCCTGGAGCGGATGGAGCTTCTCCAGCTTGCCGAGCCCTTCGACGGTCTCGATCTCGACCTCCTGAGCCTCGATGGCGAGCACGCTGCACGCGTAGACCGCCTTGCCGCCGAGGATCACGGTGCAGGCGCCGCAGGTGCCGCGGTCGCAGACCTTCTTGGCGCCGGTGAGATCGAGCTGGTTGCGCAGGGCGTCGAGCAAGGTGACCCGCGGCTCGAGCCTGGCGTTGTAAGGCTGGCCGTTGACGAGGAAGCTCATCGGCACCGCGAGGGGACCGATGAGCGCGACTCCCGCCTCTGCCTTCGCCTTGACCGCCGGAGCCGGCGGGGGCGGCGTCGCGCCGCGCAGCAGCCCGGCGCCGAGGCTGGCCGCCGCGCCGCCGCGCAGGAAAGCACGGCGAGAAAGACCTCCCGGAGGATGATCCCCAGGATTTGGACGCTCGCCGTCTCCCGACATCGATCAGGCTACTTGCGCGGACGCGGGAACACCTGAGTCCCCGGCGCCGGACGGATGTCGTTGACCAGCTTCAACATCGTCTCGACCATCGCGCGCAGCCCCGCGGAGCAGCCGCCGAGATCGGCGCCGACCTTGAAGGTGTTGTAGCGCGTCGTCTGGCCGTACCACGTCACCTCGAAAGCGACCGGCCCGTCGGCGGTCGGATTGCCGCAGCCGCCCCGCTCGACGTCGACCTTGCCCGTCACCAGGGCGCTCTGGAGAGCCCTGAGGTTGCCCACCGAAGCGACCCCGCGCACGAGCCGCGCGGGAGCTCCCTCCGTCATCTCCGTGATCTCGGTCGCGCCGCCGGCGTGGACCACCGCCGAAGTCTCGATGTGCTGGCCGGCGATCGTGTAGGTATCCCAGTGAATCACCAGCAGGGGCGGCTGGTCGAACCCGCTGGGAACGAGCGGAGCGGCAGCGGCAGTCAGCGAGAACAGCAACGAACCGGCGGCACAGAGGGCAAAGGCGAACAGAGACTTCCTCATGGCGATCTCCTTATCGATCGCCCTGGATTCTACACCGCTTCCCGAAATACAGAGGAGCCGGATCAGGCGAGGGGGAGGTCTGTCTTGGGGAAGTCCTTGCCGACGCAGAGGAGAGGCTCGCCGGCGACCTTGGCCACGGCGTACGACAATGAATCGCCCAAGTTGAGGGCAGCCGGGTGCCGGCCCTTGCCAAACCGCAGGTAGGCGTCCAGAGACTGTTGCCAGTGAAGATCTCCGAAGGGGACGACAGTTACTTCGAGCTCCTCCAGAAATCCCTCGATGAGCTCTCTCGGATCCGAGCCCAGCTTCGTGGCGAGCACAATCGCTGTCTCGGTGAGAGTCGGACCGCCGACACTGACGTTCACCGAGAAAGTGAGCTTCTCCAAGAGCTGGTCAGCACCAGGCTCCCTCATCAGGATCGCAATGATCGCGGAGGAATCCAGGATCACACGCCCTCCGGACCGTAACCCAGGATTTCTTCCCGTTCAGCCTTGGAGATCGTCGTACCGAGGAGAGCAGCAGGGATCGAAGGCCAGACCTCTTTCTCCAGGAAACGGCGCAATCTCGCCGCTCGAAGCGTCTGGTCGGAAGCTCGGGGGGAGCGTGCCTGCCCCGTCTCAAGGGCCGTCCTCAAGCGCCTCTCCAGCTCCTGTTTGATTCGGAATCCGTCGGCGAGGCGCCGTCGCCTCTCAAGGTCTTCCTCATCCAGTGCACTGAGAAGGACCTCGACGGGGCTTTCCCCGGTCACCCGCGCCAAGGCCTCCGCAAGCCTCTCGATTTCCTGTTTCTCGCTGGTCGTCATCGTTTGCCTCCTCAACATCTTGGCACAAATTCGAAGGGCCGGCCCCATCCGGGCCGGCCCTCTTTTCTCAGCAGCGGCGCCTGCCCCCTACCAGCCGCACTTCCGTCCCTTGTTCTGCTCGTCGAGCCAGGTCTTCAGCGGCGCGAAGTAGTCGACGATGGCGGTGGCGTCCATCTGCTCCTGATTGGTGACGACCTTGAGGGCTTCGGGCCAGGGACGGCTCTGGCCCATCTCCAGCATGGTGTTGAGGCGCTCGCCGGCTTCCTTGTTGCCGTAGATGGAGCAGCGGTTCAAGGGGCCCTGGATGCCGGCGATCTGGCAGAGGCCGCGGTGGAGCTGGTACTGGAGGATGTCGGCGAGGAAGTAGCGCGTGTAGGGCACGTTGGCCGGCACGTGGTACTTCGCGCCCGCGTCGAAGTCCTTCTCGCTCCTTGCCACCGGCGCGGCGATGCCCTGGTACTTCTCCCGCAGCTTCCACCACGAGGCGTTGTAGTCGGCCGGCTTGATCTCGCCGGAGTAGACCTTCCAGCGCCACTGGTCGATGAGCAGGCCGAAGGGGAGGAAGGCGACCTTGTCCAGCGCGGCACGCATCAGGATGCCGAGATCTTTCGACGGGTCCGGCACCTGGTCGATCAGGCCGACCTTCTTCAGGTAGTCGGGCGTGATGGAGAGGGCGATGGTGTCGCCCACCGCTTCATGGACGCCGTCGTGGGCGCTGTCCTGATAGAGGAAGGGGAGCTTGTTGTAGGCGCGCTGGTAGAAGTTGTGCCCCTCTTCATGGTGGATGGTGCGGAAGTCTTCCTCATTGATCTGGATGCACATCTTGATCCGCAGGTCGTCCTTGTAGTCGATGTCCCACGCGCTGGCGTGGCAGACCACCTCGCGGTCCTGCGGCTTGGTGAACAGCGAGCGCTCCCAGAAGGTGTCCGGCAGCGGCGCGAAGCCCATGGAGACGAAGAAATTCTCGGCGTACTTCGCCATGCCCTTGGGATCGACCTTCTTCGCCTGCAGACGCTCCGTCAGGTCGTAGCCGGGATCGGAATTCGGCGGCGCCACCAGGTCGTAGAGGTTGTCCCAGCTCTGCGCCCACATGTTGCCGAGCAGGTGCGCCGGGATGGGCTTGTCGAGCGGCACCACCTCGTTGCCGTACTTCTCGTTGAGCTTGGCGCGCACGTGGCAGTGCAGGGCGTCGTAGAGCGGCTTGACCTGTGTCCACAGGCGGTCGACCTCGGTCGCGAAGGCGTCCGGCGGCATGTCGTACTTGGAGCGCCAGAGAGCGCCGGTGTCTTTGTAGCCGAGCTCGCGGGAGCCTTCGTTGGCGAGCTCCACGGCACGCGCGTAGTCGGTGCGCATCGGGGCGGCGATGGAGTGCCAGCCGGTCCAGGCGTCGAGCAGCTCTTTGGGATCGCGGCTCTTCTCGATGATGTCCGAGAGCTGCTCGAGGTCCAGGCACGTGCCGTCCGGGCGGCAGTACTTGCCGGAGCCGTACTCGCCTTCGAGCTTGGCGGCGAGACGCGCCAGCTCCGCGCCCTTCTTCGCGTCGCCGGGCGCCGGCAGGGTCAGGCTGCGCTTGAGCAGCTCGAGGCGGCGGCGGAGATCGGCCGAGACCTTGACGTTGTCGAACGCGGCGGCCTTCTTGGCGAAGGCCACGCCCTCGGCCACCGTAACCTCATTGCGCTGGGCGGCGAGGATCTCGGTGTCGTAGGTGATGAAGTTGGACTGCACCCACTGCGCCCGGCCGGATTCGACCGTGAGATCGAAGAGCCGCGCCTCGGCCTCTTCCATGAATTTCCGGACGTCTTTTTCGGTGGCGGCTTTGGTGGCTTTGGCGGGCTTGGCCGCCGGTGCGGCGGCGGCGGAGCCGGCCGCGAAGGCCAGACAGCAGGCGGCGCCCATGATGGCCATCCGGCGGAACCCTGGGAAAGAACGGATCATGCGAGTCCTCCAAAGAATTTATCTGAGAACCTGCCGGAGCACCTCGCGGCGAGGCTATGGTACTACGGGTTCTCAACGCATCCGCGACGCCTCGAAGACGATCGGCAAGGTGAGGCGCTCGCCGTTCCTCTCGACGACGGCGGTCGCCTTCTCGCCCGGTTTCGCGCGGCGCAGCACGAACATCAGGTCGTGGATCTCGCGGATCGGCGTGCCGGCGAGCTCGACGATGAGATCGCCGCGCCGGAGGCCCCCCTTGTCAGCCGCGCTGCCCGGCCGGACGCCGGCCAGGAGGAGCCCCGGACGGCCGTCGCCGGCATAGTCGGGCACGGTGCCGAGGCCGGCGCCGGAGACGCGACTGTCTCCGATACCGCCGGCCACGGGCGGTGGTCCGGGCGAGCTCTTGTAGGTGAGGCGCTCCGTCCGGTCCGCGAGGACGGCGGCGGTGTCGGCGACCAGGGCGGCGACGCGGGCGCCGCCCTCGGCGTTGATCTTGTCGGTATCGTCCGAGGGCTTGTGGTAGTCCTCGTGGACGCCGGTGAAGAAGTGGAGGACGGGGACGCCCGCGGCATAGAACGGCGTCTGGTCCGAGGCCCCGAAGCCGTCGCCGCCCAGGCTGCAGGCGAGCTCGTAATGCTGGCAGAGCGGCGGCACGAGAGCGTTCCACTCCGGCGCCGTCTCGCTGCCGAGCACCGAGAGGGCATTGCCGCGCAGGCGGCCCACCATGTCCATGTTCAGCATGGCGACGAGATCGGTCAGGGCGAGGCCGCCGGGCGGCCGGCGGGTGAAGGCCGTGGAGCCGAGGTCTCCCTCTTCCTCGCCGGAGAAGGCGACCAGCCAGACGTCCCGCCGCAGCGTGCCGCGCCGGGCGGCGAGGCGCCGCGCCACTTCGAGGACGGCGGCGGTGCCGGAGGCGTTGTCGTCGGCGCCGTTGTGGATCTCCGTCGAGCCGGGAGCCAGGGACGAGGCGCCGCCGTGGCCGAGATGGTCGTAGTGGGCGCCCACCAGCACGGCACCGGGCAGGCGATCCGGAGCGCTGGCGCGCAGGATGCCGACGACGTTGGCCACCGGCTGGGTCCGCCGCTTCAGGGCGACAACGAGCGCGGCGTGATGGCTCTCCTTGAACAGCGGTGCCCCGGCGGCCCGGGTGAGATAGACGACCGGCAGGCCGGCATCGCCCGCGCCACCACCGGCGATGCTGGTGTCGACCCGCGGCTCGGGGAGCTGTGCTTCTTCTGATCCTTCAAGATCGACGACGATCAGCCCCACCGCACCGTGCTCGCGGGCGTTCCAGGCCTTGAAGCGGACGTCGCCATTGCGGCGCTCCACGTCCTCCTTGTCGAAGGGAGCGCCCTGCGGGGTGAAACGGCGGACGGCCACGATCTTGCCCTTCACGTCGAGGCCCTTGTAGTCGTCGATCCCCAGATCGGCGGCGGTGATGCCGTAGCCGGCGGCCACCACCTCCGCCGCCGGCGCGCCGGAGCCGGAAAACGTGGCAGGCTGGAAAGCGGCGCGGGCCAGCGGCTTGCCGTCCAGGCTCACCGCCGTGCTCTCCCCCACTTCCACCGCCACCGGCACCTCGAAGCTCTGGAGATACGAGCCGCCGTCGCCGCCCGGAGCCAGGCCGATTTCCTTGAAACGTCCGGCCAGCCAGTCGCGCGATGCGTCGAGGCCGGCGGTGCCGACGCCCCGCCCTTCCCGCGCGTCGTCGGCGAGCCAGGCCACGTCGGCCTTGTAGCGCTCGGCCGCCGCGGCCGTTTTGGCGTCCAGCGGCGGGCTGAGGGGCGGCTCCACCCAGCGCGCCACGAAGATGTCGGTCTCCCGGCCGTCGGGCGACCAGTAGGCCTCGGCGTTCTCACCCTGGAGCGTGAGCTGGACGAGATCGGCGAGGTGGACCTCCCGTGGGTCTCGCGGCGGCGGGCCGGGGGAAACGGCGGGAGCAGGATCGGCCATCGCGGCCATCGCAGGCAGGGCGGCAAGGAGTAAAAGCAACGGAAAGAACGAGATCCGTGATTTCATGGGTCCCTCGGAGGACGATCGGACGAAAAACCGGGTCGCGCCTGCGGCCCGGTCCTGGTACTCTGTACAGGCGTGCGAGCTTACCCCGCGAACGCCCCCCGGGGCGACACCGGACCGAGCCGGCGCGTGAGCCCACTGTTCGGGGAGGTATCCCATGTTCTGCCCTCAGTGCGGGTCTGAGTACAGGGAAGGATTCACCCGGTGCGTCGACTGCGATGCGGTGCTGGTGGATCGCGTCTCGACCGAGGACCCCGCACCGGACGATCCCTTCGTCACCGTTCTGGAGACCGGCGATCCCGGGCTTCTCGCCTTGGCGCATTCTCTCCTGGAGGCGGAAGGAATCCCTTCCCTCTTTCTCGGCGAGGGATTGCAGAGCCTCTTCGGCGCCGGTACCCTCGGCGCCGGTTTCAACATTGCCGTCGGACCCGTCCACATCCAGGTTCCCACATCGCAGGCGGAGCGCGCCTGGGAGCTCCTGGAGCAGTTGGAGACCGGCGAGCCCCTCCCCGAGGAGGAGTTTCCCAACGAGGAGAGCCTACCGGACGAGCCCCTCTGAGCAGGGGCTAGCGAGCATGCTTGTCTTGAGTCAAACACTGGGTCCAAACGGTTCCGCGACCCGCGTGATACTTTCCACCGATCAAACGCCCGGGGCGGGGCGAAGCCAGACGATCTGGACCGCGATGCGCCCGGCACGCAGGAGTGAACAAGAGATGACGGAACAGGCAACGCAGGAGCAGGAGCAGGAGCAGGAGAAGGAAAAGGAGAACAACGACTTCGGCCAGATCCTGGCGGAGTTCGAACAGAAGGATGGCGGCGAGGAGACCCGCAAGGTCCCCGCCGTCGGTGAAAAGGTCAAGGGGACCATCCTCTCGATCGGCGAGACGGCGGCCTTCGTCGACCTCGGCGGCAAATCCGAGGGGATGATCGATCTCGCCCAGCTCCGCGACAGCGAAGGGAACCTGACGGTCAACGTCGGCGACACCCTCGAAGCGACGGTCACCGGCAACGATCCGGAGACGGGCAGCCTGGTGCTGCGGCGCAAGGCCGCGCGCGGCCAGGAAGTGGCCGGCGAGCTGCGGCAGGCTCTCGAGACCGGCATCCCGGTCGAGGGCGTGGTGACCGCCATCAACAAGGGCGGAGCGGAGGTGCAGGTCTCGGGGATGCGGGCCTTCTGTCCTCTCTCCCAGCTCGACCTGCGCTACGTCGAGGACCCGCAGCAGTTCGTCGGCCAGCGCCTCTCCTTCCGGGTGATGCGCATCGAGCAGGGCAAGACGCGGCCGAACATCGTCCTCTCCCGCCGCGCCCTCCTCGAGGAGGAGGCGGAGACGAAGGCCACCGAGACCCGCGAGAAGCTGCAGGTCGGGACGGTCCTCCGGGGGAAGGTGACCTCGCTCGCCAGCTACGGCGCCTTCGTCGACCTCGGCGGCCTTGAGGGGATGCTGCACGTCAGCGAGATCGGCTACTCGCGCCTGGCGCATCCCAACGAGGTCCTGCAGGTCGGCCAGGAGGTCGAGGTCCAGATCATCAAGATCGAGTCGGGCAAGGACGAGAAGCGGCCGCGCATCTCGCTGTCGCGCCGCGCCCTGGAGAAGGATCCCTGGAAGGACGTCGGGGAGCGCTTCCCCGAAGGGACCGAGATGACCGGCCGCGTCATGCGCACCGAGTCGTTCGGCGCCTTCATCGAGATCGCGCCGGGCATCGAGGGTCTGGTCCACATCAGCGAGATCGGCGCCGGCCGGCGGCTGAACCACGCCCGCGAGGCGGTGCAGCTCGGCCAGGACGTGAAAGTGCGCGTGCTCGGAGTCGATCCCGCCAAGCGGCGCATCTCTCTCTCCATGGGCAGCGGAGCCGAGGCCGGCAGCGGCGGCGGTGGTGGTGGTGGCGGCCGGGAGCGCGGTAGTGGCGGCGGGGGCGGCGGTGGCGGCTATCGGGGCGGCGGCGGTGGTGGTGGCCGCGACCGGTCGACGCGCGAGCCGCGCGGGCGCGACGAGGACTACGAGGCCTACGCCGCGAAGGCCCAGAGCACCGGCTCGGGCTTCGGCGCCATGGCCGACTTCTTCAAGAACCTGAAGCAGAAGTAGGGCCCTCACCCCCTACTCTCAGATCAGAGGTCTCTCTCTGGCTGGAAGCCCAGCCAGAGAGAGACACGGTCCGCAACTTCCGTGAGCTGGGTCAACGAGAGTCGCCAGCGCGCGATCGGAGTCAGAGGGTGGAACGCTGAGGACGAGCCCGGGGCGCACCTTTGCCGCCAGCCCGAGATCGACGAGCCAGATCTCACCTCGCTGAGGCGACCTCAATCGAGCGCCTCGTTCCGATCGAGCTGGAGGAAGACTTGATCAGCTGCGAGCACAAGCTCCTGATCCTCAAGAGTCGAATCGTCCAGAGTCCGCCGCAAAATCTCGGCGGCGACGGTCTGCTTGTCGGTTTCCGGGAGAGTCTCGAACGTCTCCAGGATTCGCTGAGCTGCCAGGGTCATGAAGCAAGCATCGCGCAGAGGGTTGGCGAGGTCAAGGTCCAAGTCCCCTCTGGATCAGGGTCCCGTCAAAGTCAGATATGCCAAGGCGAGCTCGCCGCCTACTCCCCCATCCGCCGCCGCACCGCCTCCCGCACGGCCTGAAAGCCGTCCTCGAAGTGAACCTCGAGCTTCCGGGCATCAGAACGTCCTGGAGGAAGCGGAGGATGCCGTCCACATCCTGAGCAAAGCTTCGGACCAGGCGGAGCTCTCGCAAGGTCTCAGGGTCAAGGTCTTCGCCAAGCTCCCGGTACAGTTTCCTCAGCTCTTGCAGTTGGGTCTTCCAGTATCTCACGTAAGGCGCCCTCTCCTTCAGGCCTTCGATCCTCACCTCCGGCAACACGATCGGCACCAGCCGATGCCTCATCAGCTTGGCGTCCTCCAGGCTCTTCTGCCAGAGTCCGTGGATCTCGTGCATGCAGTAGGAAGACTGCAAATACTTGTCGCTGATCACGGCCACCACGAGATCGGCGCGGGTGAGGCGACGGATAAAAGCGGAGATCGAGTCCCCGGGCCGCATCGCGTTGCGGTCCCGGACGGGCTGGAAGCCGTCCTTTTCGAGAGCCGCGTAGAGAGCGTCGACGACTTCCGCGCGGGCCTTTCCCTCGGGTGTGTCATCTCCCCAGGCATAGGAGATGAAGAGCTCGCGGGGCTTCTCGCTCGACGTGAGGGCCTGGGCTCGAATGTCGATCTTCGCGCCGGCTTCGGCTGGGTGGTACTCCCGGTTCTCGAAAAAGGCGGCGAAAGGAGCGACGGAAACGGACTTTCCTTGGATGTCACGAACGCGTCCGTCGAACCCGGCAGCGAGCGCGCTCCGGGCCACCGTGCTCTCCAAAGTCAGCCGCTCCTCCGGTTCTTCCCCAATCCTCCGCTGAAAGATCGATTTGCGGATCTCGCGCAGCAGGCCCAGCGGATCACGGCCCTGGGCTTTCAGCTCCAGCGCTCCGGCGCCCGGAGCCTCGTCGCTGCTGATGTCCTCAAATTGAACCAGAAGCTGGGTGTCCCGTTGGCCGTCCTTGAGCCAGAGACCGTACTTCCAGTACTCGGCAAGGTCTTTCGCCTGCTGACCGATCCTGCTCATGAGGCCTCTGATGGTCGCCGGGTGGAAGAAGCGGTACTCCAGCCGCAGGACGGGCATGTCAGCCTCTTCCTTCCAGGCGTAGAGCCGGCCCTTGATGGCTTCGAAGCTGGGCAGCAGGTCCGGCGCGATGTAGCGTTCTTCTCCCTGAGCTGTCTTTCCACATGGGAAGCAAACGCCGCAGCTCTTCATGAGACCCAGAAAAAGCCTCTGCTCTTCAACCGAGTGCTTTTGCCAGACCATCAACGCGAGATCCTCACGCGTGAAGCGCCCCGAGTCTCTCAGCCAGGGGGCCGTCCGGCCACGATGGAAGACGGTATAGACGGCTTCGAGCGCCCAGTTCTGGTCGAGGATGATGCAACTGGAGAAGAGGTCCGGCCGGTAGAACACCACGCCCGTGAGATGGAGATAGTCGAGGGCATGCTCCCAGGAGACGATGCCGCCGACCTCTTCGCAAAGGGCGCGGAAATCCTCAAGGGTGAGAGTCCGGTGTTTCCTTTGCTCGGACGGAAGCTCCTGGTCCTCGCTACGCCAGCCGTAAAGCCGGCGGCGCACCTCGGCGCGGCCTTGGCCGATGGCAAGCGCGCCATTTCGGTCGAGCAGGTAGCGGATGGCTTCGCGGAGCTGGGCTTGGAGAGGGTCGCGGCCCAGATCCGTCTTCGCGCTGTAGGCACAGCCCTGGAAGAATCCAAAACCGTCCGGCCTCTGCGGCGCCGGCTGCTGATCGGCGAACCGGTCACACTGGCTCTGCACGACGATCACCGGGCTGTCCTCACCCGCTAGAGTCCGCACGTAGTCGAGCCAATAAGCGAGGGGCTGGTTGCGAAGGGGGATGCCGTTCTCTTCGTATTCGTCCCGGTTTTCGAGCTCCGGCGTCCAAAGGATCAAAAAGACAGCGCGGCTGCGCAGGAAGAGCGCATGGGTGCCATGATAGATGTCCTGGCCGCCAAAATCCCACCAATTCACCCGGAAGACTTGGTCCTGGTCTCCATTTCGGATGCGCAGCTCTTCCCGCCAGATCTGGACACCGTGCGTGGACTCGACAGACTCGTCGAAAGGCTCGCCCCGGAAGCGACGACAGAGCTGGGTCTTGCCGACTCGGCCGTTGCCGAGGAGGATCACCTTCACGTCGTTTTCGGCCTCGGCTGCATGGTCTAGTTCAGCCAGATAGGTACGTAACCGGGGAAGGCAGTTGTCGTTGTAAGAGTCGTGCGAGAGAACCTCCCGCGGCACGCTAGCAGCCTTGTCTGCTATGAGCTTGGTTAGACGCGGATGGTTGACAAAGAGCCTAAGCAGGTCGATCTGGATTGAGGATCCACAGTCATACAGATTGAGCGTCTGAAGGTCTCGTAGGCCCGAGAGGGGCGCGAGTTCCGTCACACCGGCGCAGGACCTGAGGTTCAGGCTCTGGAGCCCCGCGAGTGTGGAGAGGGGCGCCAGGTTCGTCACGCCATCGCAGGCCGAGAGGTCCAGGCTCTGGAGCCCCGCGAGTGTGGAGAGGGGCGCCAGGTTCGTCACGCCATCGCAGGCCGAGAGGTCCAGGCTCT
>Ga0307506_10000025_pt1 | contig 70479 bp, 63 predicted proteins | sample 25_S_MG_FD_202175 | JGI IMG/M metagenome (GOLD analysis project Ga0307506, IMG submission 202175) | Soil microbial communities from Populus trichocarpa stands in riparian zone in the Pacific Northwest, United States - 25_S | ecosystem: Environmental > Terrestrial > Soil > Riparian zone > Trees... | reverse complement strand
TCCCCCCGGCCGCGTTCCCTACCGTGCGCGGCTCGCCCCCGACAGTGCGCAGCTCGTTCTCCACGGGGCACGGCTGATTCCCTACAAGGTACGGCTCGTTCCCTGGAGGGAATGGCTCGTTCCCTACAAGGTACGGCTAGTTCCCTGGAGGGAAAGGCTCATTCCCTACAAGGAAAGTCTCCTTCCCTACAGGGTGCGGCTCGTTCCCTACAAGGAAAGTCTCATTCCCTACCGTGCACGGCTTGTTCCCTACAAGGAAAGTCTCCTTCCCTACAGGGTGCGGCTCGTTCCCTACAAGGAAAGTCTCATTCCCTACAGTGCACGGCTCGTTTCCTACAGGGAAAGTCTCGTTCCCTACAGGGTGCGGCTCGTTCCCTGGAGGGTACGGCTCGTTCCCTACAGTGCATGGCTCGTTCCCTGGAGGGAAAGGCTCATTCCCTACAGGGTACGGCTCGTTCCCGGCGGTGCGCGACGCGTTCCCCTTGGAGGGCGGCTCGCTCCTCAGGGTGCGCGGCTCGTTCCCACCAGGGCGCGGCTCATTTTCCACGGTGAGCGGCTCATTTGTCCTGAGGACTCGGACCAGGATAACCTCTCGCTGATCAACATCCGGCCCGCCCAGGAGAATCGCGGAATGCTGATTGCAGATCCTGCCATCCGCGAGCGCGTGCGGGCAGTGACCGTTGCTCTTCTAGGGGAAGGAGAGCCCCTGCCATGACACAGCACGCCTCGCTATCGATCGGGAGCTTTCCGCCTGGATTGCCGTTCGTGAGCGGGTGAGCTGGCTTCGATCAAGCTCGCCTGATGACGGTCGGTAGACGTCGCTTCGGCTGATCGAGCCCAGCCGCGAGGGACGAAGTCTGTCCTGGGGCCGAAACGAAGGCCGATTTGAGGGGGTGAATCCGGTCAGAGGACGGCGCTGGTGTCCTTCCTTGGTCGATTTCGGTCCGGAATCTCGGTAATGGGGACGCCGCCGAGAGGAGAAGAGGGTTCCAAGCGGCTGGCGTGTCGAGGGTGGAGAAGTACGTTTTCTCTGCTCGGCAGGCACCTACATCCGCGCCGCTGCCGACGCGCGGAGGGGGTTGGGCGCGCCCACGGGCAGGTGATAGGATGGAGCTCGCGACGAGGCAACGCCCGCCGAGAATCCAGGACCATGAACGCCCACACTCTCATCAACCAGCGGCTTGAGGTCGCGCCCCGGGATCTGGCAGCCTTCTGCCGGAAGTGGAGCATCTCCAAGCTCGAGGTCTTTGGCTCGCTCTTGCGGGAAGACTTCGGTAACGAAAGCGATGTCGACTTCCTTGTCAGCTTCGAGCCCGGAAAAGGTCCAGCCGGCATGTCCTGGTTCCAGGTCAAAGAGGAGCTGGCTGAGCTCGTCGGCCGCAAGGTGGACGTCCTCGATCGCCGCTTTGTCGAACAGAGCCGCAACCTCTACCGCCGACACCACATTCTCCGCGAGGCCACCGCGGTTCATGGACCGTGATCTCGGCTTCCTCGTAGACATCCTGATCGCGGCTCGCGACTTGGTGGAATTCAAGTAGGGTACGACCAAGGAAGAATTCCTGCGCAACAAGCTTCTTCGCTCCGCCATCCTCCACCAACTGGTGGTCATCGGCGAGGCCAGCCGTCGGCTTTCCGAGGAATTCCGTGCGCAACATCCGGAGATTCCCTGGCAGCGGGTGATCGCGCTGCGCAATTTCGTGGTTCACGAATATGACGAGATTGACTTCGCGATCGTCTGGAGCATCTGCGAGCGTCACGTGCCAGAGTTGATCTCGTTCTGCGAGCCCATGGCCGGCGATTGGGTGGGCCGGGAGTAGCCTAAAGTAGAGCTAGCTGTGGTGAGCGGGCTGCTCACCCCGGGGAACGAGACGCGCCCGTGGGGACCGGCTCCGGTACACGTGTACTCCTGCCAATCCCTGTGGTGCATCGCTCGATCCTGGAGGGTGTGCCCGAAGTCGGCGCCCCCCTCCTAACCTCTCCTAACCTCTCCTAACCTCCCCCCTTTCCCAACCGCCTCCCGCCCAGGGGGGAGGAACAGGCACGGCACACGAGAAGTTAACGCCTATGGGGAAGGAGTCCGGCGAGCCTCTCCTGGAGCGGCGGATCGAGGCGGCGGATCGCGGTTAGAACGGCCTCGGTCACGGCGGGCGTACGGCTCAGGGCTTCCCACGCGACGAGCAGCCGCTCCGGCGACGATGACCGCCTGGGCCGGGCTCTCGATCAGGAAATCGAGGAAGCGCAAGGGATGGGCCGACACGCCGAGAGAGGGCAGGAAGACCGGTTTCTCGGTGTCACTTCCGATGAGGGGAGTCAGAAAATCGACCCGGAGCTCGCGGCCTCGGACCTTGAAAGAGGTGCTCGGCTGCCGAGGGTCGAGAGAGGGGACGGGAAAGAAGCCGAGCCCGGCGCCGGTCAGCGACTTCGATGGTCTGGACAGATTCCGGCAGGCGCTCGAAGGGCATGAGGAGAGTTATACGCCAGATCCTGGAGTCTGCGTATAACAAAAAGGCCCCGCCGAAGCGGGGCCTTTCCGTGGTGTGGGGTGGAGCTGGATTTACTGGCCGGTGAGGATCACGACGGCGCGCCGGTCGTCGGCGGCATTGCCCGACGCGTCGGCGGTACCGCGGCCCTCGGTGGTGATACGGCTCGGATCGATACCGTGCCGGGTCACCAGGTAGTTCTTGACGGCCTGGGCACGCTGCTCGCTGAGGCGCTGGGCGGCGCTGGCGGACGAGCCGGCAGCGTCATAGCCGAGGACCTGAGCGCGCAGGGAGGGATCCTGCTTCATCTGGAGAGCGACCTCGTCGAGCTTCGCCTTGGCGATGTTGGAGAGCCTGGCGCTGCCCGGCGTGAAGTTGACCGTCACTCGGACCTCCGGCGGCGGCTCGGGAGCCGGTGGTGGAGGCGGTGGCGGCGGCGGTGGGGGCGGCGGCTCCGGAGTCGGCGGGGGTGGCGGCGGCTCAGGAGCCGGCGGGGGTGGCGGGGGTGGTGGCGGCTCCGCCTTGTGGAACATGCGTGGGAAGTAGGTGAAGCCGACGAGGCCGCCCAGCGGGCAGTGCTCGTCGATCGAATCGAGCTGGGCGAGGTCGGTGCGCAGGCCGAAGTTGAACGCCCACTCACCTTCCGCGCCGAGCCAGAGACGGCCGCCGGTGGTCAGGTCATAGGAGTCCTCGTACTGGACGCCTTCGTCACCACCGTTGTAGAAGAATCCCTGAACCTCGGTGATCCAGTCGAAACGCTCGCTGATCGGAGCGGCGTAGCCGATGCCGGCCATGAGCTCCCGGCCGGGATCGCTCCCGCCCTTGAACTTGCCCTGCTGCCGGAAGCCGACGTCGATCACCCAGTTGTGGACGCTCCAGTCGAGCCCGGCACCGCCGCTGGTCTTGTCGGAGGCAACTTTATCATCGCCCGTTGGAAGTTCTACAAATGCGTTGAGTGCCAGCTTCGAAGAATCTCCCGGAGATCCATAGAGCCGCCACTTGGTCCCCACTCGGACGTTGCCCAGTCCACTGGCATCGGGGTCGGCACCGGCAAAGAGGTCGTTCTCATCGAAGTTGTAGTCTTCGTATGGCACCATCACGCTGAGCTCCCAGCGATCGGTGATGCCATAGCCGAAACTGCCGCTGAGCCGCGTCCAGTCAAGGCTCAGCTCGTTGTTTCTTCCGCCGAAACGACCGAGATCGATCAGGCGGTCCCAGTTGTTTGCATAGAGCCCAAAAGACCAGCCCCCTTGTGGGAGAGTGTCCCCGCTCAGCAAGGTGAATAACCCCGTCTCGCCCGTCACCGATGGAGCGTTTGCCTGCTCTCCAGCGAATGCCAAGGCGGGCGCGAGGCTCACCAGCGTCAGTAATAACAGATACCTGACGTGTCTCATCTTCCTCCTCCTCCGGCCTGTGTGAGCCTGAACCGCAGTGCCTCAAGGCCCTGCGTCGATTGCCTGACTCGCAACGACAACGTCATTGCTCCCTCCTTAGGCGCAGCACGGTGAACGCCCCTTGATGGTCAATGGTACGATTTCACCGAGATCCGCGCCTCGACTCCACCAGTCCCTTTCAAAGCTTGTGCCACGATCCCGGAGAGAAAGAACCTGTACTTCCTGAGCTTGAAAGAGGACTCGAATCCGATCCCGGCGTCAGGAATGTATGAGCCGAGATCGCTGTAGACAGATCGCTCGAAGCCGACCGTACCGGCCCCGGCGTACAAAATCCAATACCAATTCTGCCATTCCAGGCGTAAAAAGTCATGGCTGGCATTGACGAACCACGGGATGAAGTACTCCGTGGTGGCATGCAGCTCCTCCGTCCCCCGCAGCTTCTCCCCCACGCCCTTCAGGTTTTCCCGTCCGTCCAGGCGGAAGGCTTCGCTGCGCGGGATCGAGTAGAGGTCGAGCTGGTCGTGACGCTGGGGAAGCTCGGAAGGCTCGCGTAAGCTCTTACGTAAAAAACTACCCGCATGCACACGGCCAATGACAAAAGTACGCGCGCTGACGTCCAGACGCTTCAGCGCCTCGGCCTCCAGCTTGACGTAGTCGAAGTCGCCGACGCCGAGACCGAAGCCGTAGGTCACCGCGCCGGTGAACCCGGCGCCCCCTGGGCCGATCTCCCGGTAGGCGGTGAACAGGCGCTCGATGCGCGCCCGGGACTCCCCCACGATGGCGTTCGAGCGCGAATCCTCCGGCGTGCCGAGCTGATAGCCGAAGCGGACGAACGTGTTGGTGCGCCCCAGCCGGAGGATCTCGATCGTGTCCTCCTTGTTGGAGCTGATCCGGTCCAGCTCCACGAGCCCGAACGTGCGCTGGTGGAAGCTGTGCGGCCATTGCATCAGGAGAAGAGTCCCCCGCACGCGGTCGAAGTCGCTCGAAAACTTTTGTACTTCCTGGAACTCGATCGTGTCGAAGACGGTGAATTGGGTCGTGCGCTGGTAGCCGTAGTAGCGGTAGCGCAGAAAGGCTGAAATGTCACCATTGATAAAGTTATACTTGACTTGCCCTTCGAAGAACACTTTATTGATCAGACGGTTGACCCGCAGATCGAGGTCGCCTTCCGGGAACAGAACCTCGAGGCGGGGAAGAAACGGCTCCTCCCGCGCCTTGGGCGTCTGTCCTTCGGCCGGCTCGCCGGCCGGAGCCGGAGCGGCGGCAGGTGCCGGAGCCGCCGGCGGCTCCTGAGCTGACGCACCCAACGCACCGCAAGAGAAGATCACGATCGCGGTGACGAAGAGCAGACTGTGCAGGCGCTTGGAGGGCGGCATACGCGGATTCTAGCCTCAAGCAACAGGCGTGCCGAGCTTGACGGATGAAGAAAGGAGTCAGCGGTTGAGGAGCTGCGCGACCCGGTCGAGAAAGACCTTGCTCTGGTTCGGCCCGAGAGAGGCGGAGACCACCTTCTCCTCGGAGCGGACGAGATCGAGCACCGCCTCGACGCCGCGTCCGGCGTCCATTTCGGCCTTGTTCAGACGAAAAGGAATGTCGAGCTCCGCTTGGCGGGGATGGCCCGAGAGCAGACTGCGCGCCTGCTGGTGGATGCTCTCGCTGAGGTGGTGGAGCTCGTCGGCCGCCATCTTGTGCAGGCGGTCGGTGCGCAGCCGGCTGAGGTCTTCGTGCAGGGTGACCAGGCCCGAGGTGATGAGGCCGTAAAGAAGCTTGCAGACCTCGAACGGGCTCATGCCGAGGCCGATGGCGACCTCCTCGATGGAGCGGCGCTCGTCGATCTTGCAGATCAGGCTCCACTCCTGAGGAGTCAGGGAGACCGACGTCGTCGCCGCCTGATTGGTGAACACCGGCACCAGCCGCGTGGAGGGGATCCGCTTCGACAGCACCTGCCACTCGTCGATGCGGCGCGCCGCTTCCATCAGGAGGTTGGTGTTCGACTTCTGGATCGTGGTGAGACCGGTTTCCTGGCCGGGGGTGAAGACGAACTCCCCTTCCGGCCAGATCGCCAGCTCATAGACCGCTTCCTCTCCCTGGAGATCACCGGTGTGCGCATGCACGATGTGCCCACCGCGCAGGTAGATCTCGCCGTCCGCGTCCGTTCTCTTTAATGAGAAGACGCCGGTCTTCCCCGAGACGGAGACCAGTTGAATGATGTCAGGGAGGGGTAATTCTTTCAGCGAGCCCTGGAAGGCCATGGTAGAGGCGGATGGTAGCACAGGCCATTTCAAATCTTTAAGCCCGGTGGGACGATTCTCGAAGGCGGTCGAGCCGCAGCCTCTGGGCGCAGCAGAGGGCGAGGGCGAGGGCGTCCGTGGCGTCGCTCGCCCAGCCGTCGCCGGGGCTGGCGAGAAGGAGGCGGACCATGCGCGCCACCTGCTCCTTGTCGGCCCGCCCATTGCCGGTGACGGCGGACTTCACCTCGGCCGGGCTGTACTCGCGGATCTCGAGGCCGCCGGCGGCGAGAGCGGCGAGGAGGGCGCCGCGCGCCTGGGCCAGCACGATCAGCGAGCGGGCGCTCATGCCGTGGAACGGAGTCTCGAGAGCGGCCAGGTCCGGCGGCCGGCGCGCCAGCAGCTCCTGGAGGCCGCTGACGAGATAGGCGAGGCGCGCCGGCAGCGGCGTGTCGCGCGGCGGAGAGATGCGGCCGGCCTCGATGACGGTGACCTTCGAGCCGTGCCGCTCGACGAAGCCATAGCCGGTGTGCAGGCTGCCCGGATCGATACCCAGAATCAGCGTGACTGTGCCTCGAGGACCTTCTCGTCAATGTTCAGAGGGTTCAGGTTGACCCAGACGTTTTGCACGTCGTCATTGTCCTCCAGGGCTTCGACCAGCCGCAGCACCTGGTTGATCCGGTCGCCCGGGACGTCGACGAAAGTCTGCGGGACCATGGCGAGCTCCTTCGCGGCGACCGGGATGCCGCGGCGCTCCAGCTCCTCCTGCACGGCGGTGAAGTCTTCCGGCGAGGTGTAGATCGCATAGTGATCCTCCTCGACGGCGACGTCGTCGGCGCCGAGCTCCAGCGCCAGCTCGGTGAGCTTCTCCTCGTCCATGGCGATGGCAGTGCGCTCGATGGCGAAATAGCCGCGGCGGTTGAACATCCAGCTCACGCAGCCGCTCTCTCCCAGGTTGCCGCCGTTCCTGGCGAAGAGGTGGCGGATGTCCTGCGCCGTGCGGTTGCGATTGTCCGTCGTGCCTTCGACGAGGACCGCGACGCCGGCGGGGCCGTAGCCTTCATAGGTGACCTCTTCATACGCCCCGCCCTCGAGCTCGCCGGTGCCCTTCTTGATCGCCCGCTCGATGGTGTCGCCGGGGACGCTGCTCGACCGCGCCTCGAGCAGGGCGCCGCGCAGGCGGGAATTCGCCTTGGGGTCGCCGCCGCCGAGGCGGGCGGCGACCGTGATCTCGCGCAGCAGCTTGGTGAACAGCTTGCCGCGGCGGGCATCGGTGGCCGCCTTCTTGTGCTTGATCGTGCTCCATTTACTGTGACCCGACATCGCGGACGCTCCCCGATCGCTGGAAATCGATCGCCAGAAACCGGGATTCTACAGGACAGCGCGGCGGCCCGCCTAGACCGCAGCAGGGTAAATCCCTCATAAATCAGTACCTTTCGCGGCCCCGGCGATTGACGGACGCAGGCGGGGAGTGCTAGAAAGACGTGCTGGCTTCCTGTATCACCCTGGGAGACCGTATGTCTTCGATCCTCGTCCTCGAGCAAGAGCCCGGCTATGCGGAGCGGATTTACGACGCCCTGGCCGCCGAGGGCTGGAAGGTGCGCATGGTGCGGGAGCCCGCCCAGGCCCTGCAGGCCGCGGCCTCCGAAACGCCCGATCTGGTGATCGTCAGCGCCGCCGTGGCCGGCGTCGAAGCCTTGGCGAGCTCGTTCTCCCGGAGCGCCGGCGGCTGCGGCCTCATCAGCTTGCTGGCCGAGGGGGTTTCCGGGCAGAGCGCCCTCGGCGCCGACGAGATCCTCGCCAAGCCGTTCTCGGACCAGGACCTGCGCGCGGTGGTGCGGCGCGTCCTGCCGGCCCCCGCCGGGGCGGTCCCCGTGGCCCGCCCTCCCGAGCACAAGCTCACCTCCCTGGACATTTTCGGCGACGTCCTCGCCGAGGTGGAAGGAGCCGACGAGAACGGCATCCCGCGGCCGCGGCCCGCGGCACCCCCTCCGGCCGCCGCCGCGCCGCCGCGCCCGGCCCCGCCGCCGGCCGCGGGCGACGACGTCAGCCGCCGCCTGGAGCAGACCCTCTCCGGCGTCTTCGGTCCGGATCTCAAGGCACGCCCCCCGGCTCCCCCTGCCGCGCCCGTCGCGACAGCGCCGCCTCCTCCGCGCCGGCCCGCGCCGGCCCCGCCGCGCGGCAAGCCGGACCTCGGCAGCGACGACGAGCTCGATGCCATCCTGAGCCGGACGCTCTCCAGCCTCGACATGGGCAGCCGCCCGAAGCCTGCCGCGCCGCCGCCGCCGGCCCGGCCCCCGGCGCCGGCCCCCCCGCCCGCCGTGGAGGCGACGGCGGTGCGCAAGGCACCGAAGATGGACCTCGATCTCGCCGAGCTCGAGGAGCTCGGCCGGACCCGCAAGAAGACAGAGCCGGCGGAAGCCGTTCCCCGTCCCCAGCCCGCTGCTCCGGCCGCGGCGCCTCCGGTGAGACCTTCTCCCCCGCTGCCGGCTCCGGAGCCCGTTGTCCCACCGGTCACGGCGCCGCCGGTCACAGCGCCGCCGCCCGTGTTCGTGCGCACCGAGCCGATCGAGATTCCGCCGCCGATCGAGATCCCGCCCCTGGCCGAGCCGCCGCGGCCGGCCGTGCCGGCCAGCGTGGCGCCGCCGGCGGATTTCGCGGCGACCCAGCGGATCGCCTTCGTGCCCGAGACCGAGGGCGGCCAGCCGGGCGAGCCGTTCGGCCAGTACACCTTGCTGGAGAAAATCGCGGTCGGCGGCATGGCCGAGGTCTGGAAGGCCCGGATGCGCGGCGTCGAGGGCTTCCAGAAGATGGTGGCCATCAAGAAGATCCTGCCGCACATGTCGGACAACTCCGAGTTCATCGGCATGTTCATCGACGAGGCGAAGCTGGCGGCCCAGCTCAGCCATCCCAACATCGTCCACATCTACGATCTGGGAAAGATCGGCCGCAGCTATTACATCGCCATGGAGTACGTCGAGGGCAAGGACCTGCGCTCGATCCTCAACGCCGGACGGCGCCGCAAGCTGCCGCTGCCGCTCGGGCTCTCCCTGCTCATCGCCGCGCGGCTCGCCAACGCCCTCGACTATGCCCATCGCAAGCGCGACTTCGAAGGGCGCGTGCTCGGGCTGGTGCACCGCGACGTCTCGCCGCAGAACGTCCTCATCAGCTTCGAGGGAGACGTCAAGCTCTGCGACTTCGGCATCGCCAAGGCGGTCTCGAAGGCCGGACAGACGCAGATGGGCGCGCTCAAGGGGAAGCTCCAGTACATGTCGCCGGAGCAGGCGTGGGGCCGGGCGGTGGACGCGCGCTCGGACATCTTCTCCCTCGGCGCCGTGCTCTTCGAAATGCTCACCGGCGAGCGCCTCTTCTCGGGCGAGAGCGAGATGTCGGTCCTCGAATCGGTGCGCCAGGGCCTCACCCGCTCGCCGCGACAGGTCGATCCGTCGATCCCCGCCGACGTCGACGAGCTGGTGACCCGCGCCCTCGCGCAGGAGGTCCCGAACCGGTTCCAGAGCGCGGCCGAGATGTGCCAGCGCCTGGAGGTGGTGCTGCACGGCCTGAGCCCCACGCCGGGCCCGGCGGATCTCGCGCTCTACATCCGGCGCATCGCGGAGCCCGAGGTGGAGGTCGAAGCCGACTCCGCCCATTTCCTCATCGAATCGCTGATCGAGGCGCAGGTCGAGCCGCCGGGCGCGCCCCAGGGCCTGCCCACGCCGTTCCCGGCCATCACGGCCTCGGCGATGGCCGGGACGGATCTCGAGGAGGCACCGGTCGCCGCCGTGGCGCCCCTGGGCGAGATGCAAGTCCAGGACGAGACCGGCAGGAGAGGGCGCGGGCTGCTCTACGCGGCCATCGTCGTCCTGCTCCTCGCCATCATCCTGACCTTCTTCTTCCTCAACCGGCGCAGCGGCACGGCGCCCGCCGAGCCGCCACCGGCCGCCTCGCCCGCGCCGGCCTCCGGCACTCCTCCCGCCGGCGGGCCGGGCGTCGCGAGCCAGCTTCCGGCGGGCGGACCCGCGGCGGTGGACGTCAACGGCCTGGTCGGCCAGGAGGTCTCCCGCCAGGAAGAGGAGATCCGCAAAAAGTACGAGGCGCAGCAGAAGGAGCTCGAGAAGCAGATCGCCGCCGCGCAGAAGGCCGGCAAGCCTGCGCCGGGACAGCCGTTGCCGGCGCTGGCGGAAACAGCTCCGGCGGCAGCCGCTCCGGCCACGCCCGAGCCGGCCGCTTCCCCGGCGGCGCCCCCCGCCGTGGCCCCCGTGACCGAAGACGCGCCGCCGCCGCGGCTCCAGCCCGAGCCGGCGCCGCAGGAAAAACCCGCGCCGCCGCCCGTGCCGGTGCCGGAGACGCCTCAGGTGCGCCCCGGCGACCTGGTCGCCGGCGGCCCGGGAGTCATCCCGCCGGCGCTTGTCAGCGCTCCGAAACCGAAGTATCCTCCGCAGGCCAGAGTCCTGAAGGTCGAGGGAGTCGTCGTCGTCTCCGTTCTGGTGGATGAAAACGGCCGCGTCCAGGATGCCAGACTGTTGGAGCCGATTGTCAAGAAGGTCGGGATCAACGAAGAGGCTCTCGCGGTCGCCCGTAATGCTCAATATCGACCTGCGACCAAGGAAGGAGTCCGGGTGAAAATGTGGACCCGTCTCCGGATTCCGTTCAAGCTGTGATGAAACCGCCCCGGAGGATCCGATGAGCCTCAGTGACCAACAGAGGAAATTCTACGAGAACACTCTCGCTGTCACCCGGCAGGAGATGGAAGAGCTCGATCGCATGATTGAAGAGGAGCTCGCGAAGGTGAAGGACCGCCTCGCGGAGCTGCAGAACGCCAAGAAGGCCTCGCGGCAGATGTACGATGCCGCCTGCATGCGCCTCGGGGTTCCCAATGACATGGAAGCCGAAGAGGCGCAGGCCGACGCCTGAGCGCCTCCATGGCCTGGTTCCGCAAAACCAAGAAACCGAAGCCCGTCCGGCAGGACCGCCAGCGCAGCACGGTCCCCGAGGGGCTGTGGGTGAAATGCGAGGGTTGCAAGGAGGTCGTCTACTCCCGTGACCTCGACCGCAATCTCCGCGTCTGTCCCAAGTGCGGCTACCACCTGCGCATCGACGCCCGCACGCGTATCGCCCTCCTCCTCGACGAGCCGGAGCCGCGCGAGCTGTTCCCCGGGATCAGCCCGACGGATCCGCTGAATTTCCGGGACACCAAGCGCTACCGCGACCGTATCAAGCTCTACCAGCAGGCGGTGGACGAGCGGGACGCCGTGATCGTGGTCCAGGGGCATCTCGACGAGGTCCCGGTCGTCATGGCCGCCATGGAGTACCGCTTCATGGGCGGCTCGATGGGCTCGGTGGTGGGCGAGAAGATCACCCGCGCCGCCGAACGGGCGCTGGAGCGGCGCCTGCCGCTGATCGTCGTCTCGGCCTCCGGCGGCGCGCGCATGCAGGAGGGCGTGCTCTCCCTCATGCAGATGGCGAAGATCTCGGCCGCCCTGGCGCGCCTCCGCGAGGCGCACCTCCCCTACCTCTCGATCCTCACCGACCCGACCACCGGCGGCGTCACCGCGTCCTTCGCCATGCTGGGAGACCTCAACATCGCCGAGCCGGGCGCGCTGATCGGCTTCGCCGGCCCGCGGGTCATCGAGCAGACGATCCGGCAGAGCCTGCCCGAGGGCTTCCAGCGTAGCGAGTTCCTGCTCCAGCACGGCTTCCTCGACCTGGTGGTCCAGCGCTCCGAGATGAAAGAGACTCTCGCCCGCTGCCTCCGCCACCTCTACCACCCCTGAACGACCCAGGGCTGCTCCTCGCCAGGCTGGAAGCGCTGGGCATCCGGCTCGGCCTGGAGCGCTGCCGCCACCTCCTGGCCTCCCTCGGCGATCCGCAGCTCCGCGTTCCGGCCGTCCTCGTCGCGGGGAGCAACGGCAAGGGGTCCACCTCGGCGCTCCTCGCCGCCATGGCCACGGAGGCCGGCTACCGCACCGGCCACTACACCTCGCCGCACCTGCAGGCGGTCGAAGAGCGGCTCAGCATCGACGGCAGGCCGATCTCCCCGGCGCGCCTGGGCGATCTCCTCGCCCGTTTCGTCGACCTGGAGCCGACGTACTTCGAGGCCCTCACCGTCGCCGCCTTCCTCTGGTTCGCCGAAGAGGAGATCGACCTCGCCGTGATCGAGGTCGGCCTGGGCGGGCGGCTCGACGCCACCAACCTGTGCGAGCCGATCCTCTCGCTCATCACCTCCATCAGTCTCGAGCACCAGGAGTTTCTCGGCGATACGCTGGCCGCCATCGCGAAAGAGAAGGCGGGCGTGTTTCGGCCCGGCCGGCCGGCCCTGGTCTGGATCGAGGAGGAGGAGCCGGCGGGCGCGGTCCGCTCCGTCGCCGCCGCCCTGGGGACCGATCTCCATTTCGCCGCCGGCCTCGTGCGGATCGAGCCGGGAGAGACCGATTGGAAGGGACAGAGGGTTCATCTGACCACGGCGCTCACCACGCCCGCCCATTCCTACGATCTGCGGATCGCCCTCCTGGGAGCGCATCAACAGAGAAATCTCGCGCTGGCCGTCCTGGCCGCCGAGACCCTGGCGGCCGGCGGTTTCCCGCGTCTGGACGCCGATGCGATCGTTCGCGGCGCCGCCGCCTGCCGCTGGCCCGGCCGCCTGGAGGCCGTCGAATTGCCCGGCGGCCGGCACCTCCTCTTCGATGCCGCTCATAACGCCGAAGGCGCCGCCGCCCTCGCCGGCTTCCTGGCGCCGCTGGGCCGGCCGGTCGACCTTCTCTTCGGCGTGCTCACCGACAAGGCGGCCGGAGAGATGCTCGGGCTGCTCGCGCCGTACGCCAGGAGCCTGATCCTCACGACTCCGCCGAGCCCGCGGGCGCAAGATCCCGCAGCGCTCGTGCCGCTCGTCCCGCCCTCTCTCCCCTCCATCGTCGTCGAGCCCGATCCGGAACGGGCGCTCGACCGACTCCTGGCTCTGGAGGGAGAGGTGGCGGTGGTCTGTGGCTCGATTTATCTAGTCGGAGCGCTGAGCGGTGCGCTCCGGACACGGGTCTCTCCCGCCTGATCTGTTACACTCGATGAGGCTTCCCTCTGGAGGCTCACAAGGGGCGTCGTTCCCGTCCCAGGAGATTCGCCATGCCTTCCCTCGGTGTTCCAGAGCTCATGATCATCTTCCTCATTATCGTCCTCTTGTTCGGCGCCAGCCGTCTCCCCCAGATCGGCAAGGGGCTCGGAGAGGGGATCCGCAACTTCAAAAAGGGGATGAACGGCAACGATCCGGAGAAGCTGGACGAAGGGAAGCGCGACGCCTGAGGCCGCGGCGCCAGTTCGGCGCCGCGCCGTGCCCGGATGGCATCCTTTCAGCGGTCGGGATGCCCGTTCAGCGGTGAAAACGGATCTCTCTCCGCACCGGCCGTCTGGTGGTGCTCGTCGTAGAGGGTGAGGACTCTCCTCACATAGTCCCGGGTCTCGGTATAGGGCGGCACCCCGCCGTAGCGCTCCACGGCGCCCGGTCCGGCATTGTAGGCGGCCACCGCGAGCTCCACATCGCCGCCGAAATTGTCGATCAGACGGCCGAGATAGCGGCTGCCCACGTCCAGGTTGGTGCGTGGATCGAGCAGGTCCTTGGCCTCGCCGTACTGTCCGGCGGTGGACGGCAGGACCTGCATCAGGCCGACGGCGCCCTTCGGAGACACCCGGTTGGGGACGAAGCCGGACTCGGCCTCGACGATGGCCGCCACGAGGAGGCCGTCGACGCGGTGCCGCTCGGCCGCCAGGGTCATGGCCGAGCCGAAGGGGAGATCGTGCAGGAACCGGCGCTTCGCCTCGACCGGAGTGGTGCGGGAGAAGAGGCCGAGCTTCCGTGGCGTGGAGGAAGTGGCGGCGGCGAGGTCGTCCGGGTGGAGGACGCGGAGGTCACCGGCGCCCTCGCGAGATCCTGAAACCCAGCGGGCGAGCTCCTTGGTTTCCTGGAGCAGAGCCCGGCGGTCGCTGGGAACCCGGCGCAGGTCGGTCACCGCCGGGTCGGATGGCGACGGCCGGAGGGCGATCACCAAGGTCAATGTCGTGGAAAAAACGGCGAACGGCACCCTGAAAAAACGGCGATGCTTCATCGGCCAAACCCTCTTTCTGGATCCGCTCCCTTACGTCGAGCGGATTTGGTCGAAGCAGCAATTCCTCCACGCGCGATATGGCGCGGAGGCGCAGAAAACATACAGGATTCCTATGCAGGAATTCTGCCAGGGTTCTACTGAGGGTTATGCAGGATGGGTGCCAGCGGGGATGGGGGACGGAAGCGGAGCCCCCGTCAGGGCTCCGAAGGCGGTTGCGTCTTGCGCCGCGGCAGACGCCTCACGGGCAGGTCGTACTCCTCGACCAGGATGCCGAGGTCGGAGACCTTGTTGCGGAGGGTATTGCGGTGCACGCCCAGGGACTTCGCCGAGCGGCAGAAGTTCCCCCGGTTGGACTTGAGAGAGGCGACGATGAACTGTTTCTCGAACTCCCGCCGGGCCTGTTCCAGGGTGACGCCGCGGCGAACGAGCTCGTCGACGATCTGATACAGGCGTCCGTTGAGGTTCTGTTCGGCCAAGAAAATCGTCCTCGGTGCTTCCTCGAAGATTGTCTCGAAGCGTGAATCCGGAAAGACCTCCAGGATACCACAGCGCCGGAGCGCCCGGCTCACTTGAGATCGAGCCGGTCCCCGATGTAGACGGGATACCGGGACTCGATGATCTTCGCGACGGACGAGCTCTTGTGGACCGACAGGACGGCGAGCTCGCCGATGACGATCGGTGGCAATCCTTCCCGGTTCGTCCGGTAGATCGTGTAAATATCGCCCGGTGTCACGTCCTGATCGGCGCCGCGGTCGATGTAGACCACATGGTCCTGGCCGAGGGAGATCACGTCGTCGATGGAGAAGAGGATCACCGGCGAGTCGGCCAGCTTCTCCGCCGGCGCCGGGTAGTTGACCGGGCGCATCGCGGTCATGCGGCCCAGGGGAACCGGCTCGGGCTCGAACGGCTGGAGGAGGGCTCCGACGTGCACCGGATCGCAGGACTGCACGATCTCGGCGATCGCCGTGTTCTCCTGCACGGAGAGGACGCGGACCCGGCCCACATAGTGATAGTAGCGGCCCGCCAGTTGCCGGCTCACCGGGTGGACGACGCGAGCCTCGGGGCTGATCACGGTGAACAGGCTGCCGGGGGTGAGCCCGCGAGCCCGGCCACCGTCGAGATAGACGATGTCACCGGTCGACAGGTCGTACTTCGCGGTGTCGACCCGGCCGTACGCACCGGTGATGTCGGGCTTGCCGCCCAGCTTGAATTCGGGGCCGAGCCGCTCGTACTCGGTGCCGACGATGGAGTAAGGGAACTCCTGCCCTTCCGGCGCGATGTAGCCGGAGCAGTAGATGTCGCTCTCGGAGCCGAGAGGCACCGGCGAGCCGGCGGCCGCCGCCGGGGTCAGCACACCGGGCACGGGCGCGGTGACCTCCTCACCCTCTCCGCCGGTCCCATCCGCGGGGGGCGTCTCGGCGAGGTTGTCGGCCGGCGCGACCTCCGGCCCGAGGACGAGGGGATCGCCGGGATAGATCCAGTGAGCATCGAGGATGTACTGGTTCTTTTCCCAGATCTGCGGCCACAGGTAGGGGTTGCCGTAGTAATGCTTCGCCAGGTCCCAGAGGGTGTCCCCCTTGACGACGATGTGAACCTGCGTGGTCTGCGGGTCGGGTGGAGGCTCCGGCGGATTCCATGCCGTCCAGTGGTCGCCGACCTGATGTAAATCCTGCGGCGGCCTGTCCGCCGCGTGAAGACACGGGACAGCCAGCGCAAGCGAAGCGAGGACGAAACCGGAAAGCCGCACTCTCATGAAGGGCCTCCTCAACGCCGGGAGGGAGAAGGTATAGTAAATTCGCTATGATCTAAGCTATAAGCTTTGCCTGCGTTTGTCAAGCTTTACGGCGCCGGGCCTCAAGGAGAGCTTTAATGCAGCTTCCCGTTGCGCTCCTCGGCGACCGTGGCGGCGACAGTGCCGGGAAAACGGCGGATCACCTCGCGGTAGGTCGTGCGCGCGCCATCGATGTCGCCGGTGCCTTCCAGGCACTGGCCGGCCTTGAGCAGGGCGTCGGACACCTTGTTGCCGGTCGGATAGCGCTCCACCGTCTGGCGGAAGGCGGAAAGGGCGCCCCGCAGGTCGCCGCGGGAGTAGCGGCACTCGCCGATCCAGTACTGCGCGTTGTCGGCCAGCTCGTTGTCGGGGTTGGCTTGCAGGAAGCGCTGGAAGCTCGCCTCGGCGTCGACGAAGCGGCCCTGGTTGAACAGGGTGTAGCCACGGTCGTAGAGCGCCTGGGTCGCCGGTCCGGCGCCCTCCGCCGGAGCATCGATCGCGGGGTTGGGGCGGGGCTGTGGCTTGGCTGGCTGCGGCGCCGGGACCTCGATGTCGTTCTCCTCGATGTCCGGCTTTGCCGGCGCCGGGGCGGAGCGCACCGGCGCGCTCACCACCGGCTTCGCGGGCGTGGCCGGCTTCGGCTGGCTCGGAGCCGGCTTCGGCGTAACCGGTGCCGGAGCCGAGGCGCGGGGGCCTCCCGGTCGCCCCTGCTCGAGCTCCGCCACCTGCTGGCGCAGGCGGGCGACCTCGACCTCGTTCACCGCCGCCTTGCGTTGCACCTCGAGCAACCGGGCGCGCAGCTCCTGGATCTCCTGGTCGCGCGGATCTTCCCGGCGCAGGGGATTGCCGGCGCAACCGGCCGCCAGCAGCGAGAGGGTGAGGAGGACGGCGGTGGTCGATCGCTTCATTTTCCTGCTCCCGATTTGAGCTCCGGGACGTCCGCGAGCCAGGAGCTCTTCGGATACTCGGTGCGCAGTCTCTCGAGGGTCTTCTGAGCGTCCGCGATCATGTTCATCTGCTGGTAGGCGACGATCAGGTTGTAGAGGACCTTTTCCTTCTGCGGGTATTCAGGGAACGTTTCGAGCAGGTAGTTGAAGCGGTCCTTGGCCGGCCCGGGGATGCCGAAGCGCAGATAGAAGCGGCCGATCACGAACTCGTGCTCGGCGAGGTTGCCGCGGACGAGCTTGCTCTGCTCCTGGGCCTGCGCGGCGTACTCGCTGGTCGGATAGAGGCGGACCAGCTCGTCGTAAGCGTCGCGCGCCTTGCGGGTCACGCTCTGGTCGCGGTCCGGCTTCTCCATCCGCTTGGCCAGGCTGTTGGCGATCTGGAACTGCACGTAGGCCGCCTGGCCGCTGGTCGGAAAGCGATTCAGGAAATCGCGGTACTTGGCCTCGGCCTGCACGTAGTTGGTCGTGCCGCCTTCGAGGTAGTAGGTGTCGGCGGCGAGCAGGAGCCCCTCGCGGCCGATCACCGAGTTGGGCTCCACCTCGAAGGCGTGCGTGAAGTAGGGCCGGGCCTTGCCGTGCTTCTCCTTGGCCATCAGCTCCTTGCCCTGCGCCAGCGACTCCTCGGCGGAGAGCTTGAGGATGGGATCTTCCGCGACACCGCTGCGGCACGCCGTGACGGTCAGAGCGAGAAGGATGGCCGTCAACAGCAGAAAGGTTCGTTTCATACGTTCTCCGGCCGAGAGCGCGCACGCAGCTCGGACATGGTTGCCAGCGGATCGCCGGTGGCGAAGATCCCGGACCCCACCACGCACACCTCCACCCCGGCGTCGATCACCCGATCAATGGTAACGCGGTCGATACCCCCATCCATTTCGATTTCCACCGCCGCGCCGCTGTCGCGGATCATTTCGCGCAGCCGCCGCGCCTTGTCGAGGGCCCGGGGGAGGAACTTCTGCGCCGAAAAGCCGGGGTTGACCGACATCACGAGGACATAGTCGAGGCGCGGCAGGGCGTCGACCAGGACCTCCACCGGCGTCGCCGGATTGACCGCGACGCCGGCCAGGGCGCCGCCTTCCCGGATGTGGGTGAGCGTGCGGTCGAGGTGCACGCTCGCCTCCCAGTGCACGGCGATGCGCGCGGCGCCGGCCTTCAGGTAGTCGTCGAGGAGGCGGTCCGGATTGCTGACCATGAGATGGACGTCCATGGGCAGCTCGGTGCGGCGGTGCAGCGCCGCGAGCACCGGGGCGCCGATCGTCAGGTTGGGCACGAAATGGCCGTCCATGACGTCGAAATGGACCATGTCGGCGCCGCCCTTCTCGCACAGCGCGACGGCGCCCGCGAGGTCGGCCAGGTCGGCGGCGAGGATCGATGGCGCGAGCCGCATCAGAGAGTCCCCTCGGGCTTCCCTTCAGGTAGATTGTCCGCCGTCGCCACCACCAGGGAGACGGCGTCGCCGCGCGTCAGCGGGTGTCCCGGCAGCGGGAACTGGCGCAGGATGCTCCCCGCCGCGACGCCTTCATAGCGTTCGTACTTGACGCTGCCGACGCGGAATCCCCGGCGCTCGAAAAACGGGCGCACGGCGTCGTAGTCGCGGTAGATGAGATCGGGCATGATGTAACGGTCGCCGGGCGCCGCCATGGCGAGCAGCAGGTCCACCGGCGTCGACGGCGCCACGCTGGCGCCGGAATCCGGGTCCTGCTCGAGGACGGCGCCGGCATCCTTCCCGGGTGCGAAAGCGCCCAGGATCTTGCCCAGCGCCAGGCCGCTCCCCGACAGGGCGGCCTGCGCCGCCGGCAGCGAGCGGCCGGAAAGGGTCGGCACCTCGACGCGCTGCGGGCCGAGGGAGAGGATGAGCAGGACGCCGCTGCCGCGCTTGACCAGGGTGCGCGCGTCCGGGCTCTGCTGCACCACGCGGCCGACCGGGACCGTGTCGTCGAAGCGCCCCTGCTCGTTGATCTTGCGCAAGGCGAGCCCCTGGTCGGCGAGCTGGGCCGTGGCTTCTTCGCGGGTCAGCCCTTTGAGGGCCGGGACGGACGTCACGCCGCTGCGCACGAAGAGGCTGAAGGAGGTGTAGGCGGCAAGGCCGAAAGCGACGAGGAGGACCAGGGCGTAGGCCACCAAGCCCAGCCCGCGGAGGAGGCGCGCCAACATGGGTGGGAGCATAGCACCGTGATACTACTTCTCCTTGCAAGGAGGCCTTTCATGACCCAGCCCCACGACACCGATCTCGAAGCTCGCGCCTACGCCGCACCCTCCGCCGCCGCTCCTCTCACCCCCTTCCGCTTCGCGCGCCGCGCGCCCGGTCCGCGCGACGTGCAGATCGAAATCCTCTACTGCGGCGTCTGCCACTCCGACCTGCACTCCGCCCGCGCGGAGTGGGAAGGCATCGTCTTTCCTCTCGTGCCGGGGCACGAGATCATCGGCCGCGTGGTCAAAACCGGCGCGGAGGTGACGAAGCACAAGGTCGGAGACCTCGCCGGCGTGGGTTGCATGGTGGGCTCCTGCCAACACTGCGCGAGCTGCGCCGAAGGGCTGGAGCAGTACTGTGAGAACGGCTTCATCGGCACCTACGGCGGCGTCGAGAAGGAGACCGGCCAGCCCACCCACGGCGGCTACTCCGACAAGATCGTCGTCGATGAGGACTTCGTCCTCCGCATCCCGGACAAGCTGGACCCGGCTGCCGCCGCACCTCTCCTTTGCGCCGGCATCACCACCTGGTCGCCGCTACGCCATTGGCAAGCGGGTCCGGGGAAGAAGGTCGGTGTCGTGGGCCTCGGCGGCCTCGGCCACATGGGTGTCAAGCTGGCCCACGCCCTCGGCGCGCAGGTGGTGCTGTTCACGACCTCCCCCGGCAAGGCGGAGGACGCGCGCCGTCTCGGCGCCGACGAGGTCGTGCTGTCCAAGGACGCCGAGGCGATGGCGCAGCACGCCACCAGCTTCGACCTCATTCTCAACACCGTCGCCGCGCCGCACGACCTGGACGCCTTCCTGGTGCTCTTGAAGCGGGACGGCACGATGGTCCTGGTCGGCGCGCCGGCCACGCCGCACCCGTCCCCGAAGGTTTTCAATCTGGTCATGAAACGGCGTTCCCTGGCCGGCTCGGTGATCGGCGGCATCGCGGAGACGCAGGAGATGCTCGACTTCTGCGCCGAGCGCGGCATCGTCTCCGACATCGAGATCATCCCGATCCAGCAGATCAACGAGGCCTACGAGCGCATGCTCCGCGGCGACGTGAAATACCGCTTCGTGATCGACCTGGCGTCGCTCCGCGCATGACCCCCCGCTTGACTTCGAAAGCTCGCCTCCCCCCTCTCGGCGCCCACGTCTCCGTCGCCGGCGGTCTGGCGACGGCGCTCGGCCGCGCGGCGGATCTCGGGTGCACGGCGATCCAGATCTTCGTCAAGAACGGCAACCAGTGGCGCGGCCGTGACCTGTCCGAGGAGGAGGCCGGCGCGTTCTGCGCCGCGCACGGGTGCAGCGCGGTCGGGCCGCTGATGGCCCACGCGAGCTATCTGATCAATCTCGCGGCGCCGGAGGGGGAGATCCGCGAGAAGTCGGTGGCGGCGCTGGCCGACGAGCTCGTGCGCTGCGCCCGGCTCCGGGTCGGCGGGCTGGTGGTGCATCCCGGGGCGCACGTGGGCGCCGGCGACGAGGCTGGGATCGCGCGGGTGGCGGCGGCTCTCGAGCGTGTCTTCGAGATGGTGCCGAATGCCTCCACCCGCATCCTCCTCGAAAACACCGCGGGCCAGGGGACCTGCCTCGGGCACCGCCTGGAGCAGTTGGCGGCGATCCGCTCCCAGGTCTCGGCGCCGCACCGGGTCGGCGTCTGCCTGGACACCTGCCATGCCTTCGCGGCGGGCTACGCCATCCACGAGGCGGCTGGCTACGAGGACTTCGTGACCACGGCGGCGGAGCTGCTCGGTCTCGAGACCCTCGGCGGCTTCCATCTCAACGACTCGGTCAAGCCGTTCGCGTCGCGCCGCGACCGCCACGCCCACATCGGCGAAGGGGAGATCGGCCTCGAAGCCTTCGCGCGGCTGCTCCAGGATCCGCGCCTGATGGACGTGCCGATGGTGCTGGAGACGGAGCCGGGGGATGAGATGGAGGGGCACCGCCGAGACCTGGCGGTGCTGCGCAGTCTGGTGGAGCCGGTCAGTTGACCCAGCGGTCGATCCAGCGGTTGATGACGTTCTTGTTGTAAGTCTCCGTGCCGGAGGCCATCCCCTCCAGAGCCTTGAGCGCCTGGGGCAGTGCCGCGTCGACCGAGTCGACCGGGTTGGCCAGCCAGAGGACGCGCTGCCGGCGGTTGACCAGCACCAGGGCCGAGCCGGTCACGCCATAGGCGGCGGCGAAATTGCGGTCGTCGTGGAGCAGGGGGAAGAGGAGCTTGCGGTCGATCTGCAGCTTCCGCAGCTCGTCGAGCTTGGCCGGCGAGACCGCCAGCACCCGGGCGCTCTTGCGGGCCAGGGAGTCGAGGCCGCGGTTGAGGGCGTCGAGGTCGCGCTGTGCCCGCTCGCCGGCGGGATCGGTGAAGAAGTAGACGACGATCGCGGTGCGGGTCACTTCGTCCCGCAGCATCAGCAGAGCGTCTTCCGTCGAGCTCAGGTCAAAGTTGGGGGCTTCATCTCCGATCGAGATCGGGCCAGGCATGGGCGCTCCTCCCAGTCAACGTCATATCCACGACAGTGTCATTACAGCTTGAGGAAGTCGAAATATAGCACGACCCCCATCAGGAGCAGGATCATGACGAGGCCGACCTGGCTGATGACTTCCTTGAGGCGCAGCGAGAGGTCGCGGCGGATCACTTCCTCGATGAGCAGGATGAAGATCTGGCCGCCGTCGAGGATGGGGATCGGCATCAGGTTCATGATGGCGATGCTGATGCTGATGAAGCCCATCAGGTTGAGGAGGTTCTTGAAGCCGCTGCGCGCCGCGGCGCCGCTCTGCCTGGCGATCTCGATGGGACCCGCGAAGGCGCTCTTGGCGGAGATCTGCTGGTTGAAGATCTTGCCCACGATTTGGAACGTGTCGCTGACGATCTGCACGTTGTAGCGCAGGCTCTCGATCACCGCCCGCCCCGGGCTGTAGCGCTGGAAGAAGCCGATGCCGACGCCGATCTTGCCGACGCCGCCGTCGTTGCGCGGCACCACGGTCAGCGCCTGCGCGCGCCCGTCGCGCACGATCTGGATCTCCACCGGAGAGCCGGCGTGCTTCTCGATGTAGCCCACGAAGTCCCGGCTGTCCGCCACCGGCCGGCCGTCGACCTTGCGGATCTCGTCCCCGGCGCGGAAGCCCGCCTTGGCGGCCGGGCTGTCGTCGAACACCTGGGTGACCTGCGGCCGGATCGACGGGTAGATGCCGGCCGCGTCACCGGTGTCGTACTTCGGGATGCGATGCGGGGTGACCGTGGTGGTGAAGGTCTTTCCGGCGCGCTCCACGGCGAGCTTCACCGGGCGCTCCGGGGAGGTGAGCAGGGCGAGCAGCACCTGCTGCCAGTTCTCCACCGCCTCGCCGTCCACACTGGTGATGCGGTCGCCGCGCTGCAGGCCGGCCTTCTCCGCCGAGGAGCCGGCCTCGACCCCGCCCACCAGCGAGGGCATGTTGGGCAGGTTGGGCACCTCGATGCCGACCATGAAGAGGGCGGCGAAGAGGCCGATCGCCAGGAGCACGTTCATCGCCGGGCCGGCCAGGTAGACCAGCACGCGCTGCCAGCGCGGCTTGCTCAGGAAATCGCGCGGATCGCCGGTGGACTCCTCCTGATTCTCCCCGCCCAGCCGCACGTAGCCGCCGAGCGGCACGGCGGACACCCGGTACTCGGTCTCGCCGCGGTGGAAGCCCCACAGGCGCTTGCCGAAGCCGACCGAGAAGGTGAGCACCCGGACGCCGAAGGCTTTGGCGACCAGAAGGTGGCCGGCTTCATGGACCACGATGATCACACCGAGGGCGAACATGAAGGCGAGGAGATTGGTGAGGATGTTTGTCATACCCGGATCTGCCTTTCACACAAAAAGCTCAAGCGCTCGCGGAAAGCGTTCGATTATAGCGAACGCGGGCCGGGGGCCGCAGCATTCCCGCCTCCGTCTTCTCCATCAGCGCCCGAGGAAGAGGCTGGGGATGCCTTCGATGCGCAGCAGCCAGAAGCCGATGAGGAGGACGGGGGCCGCGAAGAGCATGGCGTCCATGCGGTCGAGGACGCCGCCATGCCCCGGCAGGACGTGCCCCGAGTCTTTCACGCCGGCGCCGCGCTTGATCATCGATTCGACGAGGTCGCCCACCTGCGCGGCGAGGGCGGTGAGGGCGGCGACGCCGAGGAGGGCGAGATCGAGGCGGCCGAGCCGGCAGACGCTCCACACGGCGGCGGCGGCGGCGCTGGTGACGAAGCCCGCGGCCGCTCCTTCCCAGCTTTTCTTGGGGCTGATCACCGGCGCCAGCTTGTGGCGTCCGATCTTCGAGCCGACGTAGAACGCCGCGGTGTCGCCGAGCCAGACGATGGCCATGAGCAGGAAGACCAGCCAGGGATCGAGCCGCTTCAGCGCGTACAGGCTGGCGATGGGGACGGCGAAGTAGGGGATGCCGAAGCAGAGGATGCCGAGGGCCGGGATGGCCTCCTCGAGCGGCGTGCGGCTGAAGAGCACCAGCGAGCCGAGCCCCAGGGAGATCAAGGTCGCGGCGATCAGGAGGTAGGTCTCGGCGTCGAGCCCGCCTGCGTTCGGGCCGGCGTTCGGGATCATCGCGGCGCTCATGGCGACAGCCGCCAGCGGCACGAAGAGCAGCAGCGCCTTGAGCGGTGCGTGCGGTGCCTGGGCGCGCACGATGACCAGATACTCCCAGACCGCGAATTCGAGGAAGAGGGCGATGAGGACGAACCACCCGGCAGGCGGCAGGTAGAACAGCGCCAGGATGGCGAGCGGCGTCGCGACGGCGGCGGTGAGGAGGCGCTGCATTCGGAGGATGGAGGGGGTGCGTTGCGCCGGCTCAGCGCCCGCGCTGCCCGCTATGGAAGAAGTCCGCGTTCTCTGTCTGGGTGACGCCGCCGTAGCGGCGCTCCCGGCCCTGGAACGCCAGGATCGCATCGAACAGGTCCTTGCGCCGGAACTCGGGCCAGAGGGTCTGCGTGACCCAGATCTCGGCGTAGGCGATCTGCCAGAGCAGGAAGTTGCTCACCCGCAGCTCGCCCGAGGTGCGGATGAGGAGATCGGGGTCGGCCTGGCCCGATGTATAGAGGTAGCGGCCGATCGTCTCCTCGTCGATGTCGGCCCGCTTGCCGGCCGCCCAGTCCGAGACGATGCGCCGGCAGGCGTCGACGATCTCGCAGCGCCCGGAGTAGTTGAGCGCGATGTTGAAGCTCATCCCCGAGCAATTCTTCGTCGCCTCGAGGGTCGCCTCGATCTCCTTCACCACCGAGGGGTCGAGCTCCCGCCAGCGGCCGAGGACGTTGAAGCGGATGTCGTTTTCGACCAGCGCCTCGCGCTCTTTGCGGACGTACTCCTTGAGGAGGTTCATCAGCGTCCAGACCTCGAAGCGGGGGCGCTTCCAGTTCTCCACCGAGAAGGCGTAGAGGGTGAGCACCTCCAGGCCGAGGCGGGCCGCCGACTCCACGGTGTCGCGGACGGCGACGACACCGGCCCGGTGCCCCTCGACGCGCGGCAGGGAGCGCGACTTCGCCCACCGGCCGTTGCCATCCATGATGATGGCGACATGGCGCGGCAGCCGGGCGCGGTCGATCCGGCGCACGAGGAGCTCTTCGGGAGAGCCTGGTTCAGCGAGCTTGGAGAATTCTGCCATGGTCAAAAGCCCCCTTAAGGTACCACATCCCCGGCGGCACCCTCATGGGCCGGGTGCCATTCAGGAGCATAGAGAACCTTTTCGAGCACCAGGCCGTGCGCGGGCGCCGTGGGGCCGGCCGCGGCGCGCGGCCGGCCGCGCAGCAGGTCGGCGATGCCGGCGGGCGGACGTCTCCCCATCCCGACCTCGATGAGGGTACCGACCAAAGCACGAACCATGCCGCGCAGGAAGCCGTCGCCGGTGATGCGGAAGCAGAGCTCCTCGCCCGCCTCTTCCCAGACGGCGGAGGAGACGGTGCGGAACGGCTGGCCATGCGACCCTCCGGCCAGCGCGAAGGCTGAAAAATCGTGCCGCCCGGGCAGGAGCTCCGCCGCCCGCGCCATTCTGGCCGGATCGATCCCGGCCGGGACCTGCACGGTGAAGGGCGCATCGAGCGGCGAGAGGACGGCCGCGCGGCTGAGCCGGAAGCTGTACTCCTTGCCCGCCGCGTGCTTGCGGGCGTGAAAGCCCGCCGGCATGGCCGCGGCGGCCAGGACGCGGACGTCCTCGGGAAGCTGATGGTTGGTGCCGTGCACCAGCCCGCGCTCCGGAAACGGCTCGGGCAGCTCGAAGCTGGCCGCCTGCCCCCGCGCGTGAACTCCCGCGTCGGTGCGGCTCGCGCCGTGCACCCGCACGGGAGAGCGAAGCAGCCGGCCGAGAGCCTCCTCGAGCTCCTGCTGCACGGTGCGCGCATTCTCCTGCCGCTGCCAGCCGGCGTACGCCGCGCCGCGGTAGGAGAGGATCAGGCGGTACGTGCTCACCCTTTGCCCCACCCTTTGCCCAGGAGCAGCAGCGCGCCGAACGGCAGCCAGATCGCCAGGTACACCCAGGGCATCAGCGGCACGCCGGCGATCTTGGGCAGATAGGAGAGGAGGATCAGGGCGGACAGGGCCAGCCAGGCGGTGTTGCGGGTGAGGGCGGCCCAGGGGAGCACCCAGAGAACGTACCAGGGATAGACGGTGGCCGAGAGGAGGAGGAGAGAACCGAAGAGCCGGCCGGTGCCGGCTACGGGATCGCGATCACGCAGGGAGCGCAGGACGGCGGCGAGCATCGCCAGGGCGAGCAGCGCCTTGGCGAGGAGCTGCGGATAGAGATAAGGATAGATGGGGTTCCAGGTCTCCCACATCCGCGTCGTTTCCTTGAGCCGGTCGACGCCGCGGGCGAGGGCCGGCGCGGCGCCGGAGATGTCGAGCACACGCCAGAGCGGCTCGTAGAGCGGGCCGTTGAACTCCCACGAGAGGCCGTAGGTCACGAGCCCCGGCGGCACGCCGCGGACGGAGATCACCACGGGCAGGAAGGCGAGGAGGGTCAAGCCGCAGGAGACGGCGAGGAAGCGGCGAGGCCGGCCGCTCTGCCGGCCCCACATCAGGAGAGCGGCGGCGGGCGCCAGCTTGGCGAGCACGCCGGCGGCGGCGCACAGGGCGGCGAGGATCGCCGAGCGGGGAGCCGGCCGGCCTTCCGGGTTGCGCGGCGTCAGGCAAAGCGCGGCACCGAGCATCGCCGCCACGCCCAGGGCGTCGACGTGCCCCGCGCCGGCGACTTCCAGGAGCACCAGCGGATTCCAGGCATACCAGACCGTCCGCCCAAGAGGAATCCCGCGCCGCCGGGCGAGGGCGAGGAGCAGGGCGCAGGCTCCCAGATCGGCCGCCGTGGCGATGGCTTTCCAGGCGAGGAGCGGAAAAGGGGCTCGACTCGCTATACTGAAGGCCGTCATGGCGAGCGGCGGATAGACCGTGGGCACATCGGTATGAGGCAGCCTTTGCCAGATCTCGTCGCGAAGAGAGGTGAGCTCGGTGGCGGCCGGCGGGAAACGATACGGGTTGAGCCCGGCCCCTGCCACCTTCCCATCCCAGAGGTAGCGCTGCGCGTCGTCTGACAAGGTCAGCGGGAGCGGAACCAGCGCCAACCTCAAAACCACAGCGCACAGCCAGATCGCTCCGCCCGTCCGGCCGCCCGCGGTTTCCATGCGGGTTGCCGCCACGGGGAGCCAGAGAAAGGCCGAGCCGAGGAGGCTCAGGGTCAGAAGAGGATGATGAGCCAGGTCAGAGACAGACAGGAGGCCGAGACAGACCGCGAGGAGCGGCGCCGCCAGGAGCAGGACGGTCCAGCGCCCGCCACGGCGGACGCGGGGCGCGGATGATGGCGATCCCGGGGGCGCCGGCTCTGCTGGCACTCTATTACCTCATTCTGGCGGTGCTCGCCTTCTACGGCGTCCATCGCCTTCTCCTGGTCGTCTTGTATCTGCGCACGCGCGGGCGCGGGCCGGCTCGGCCTGCCGCGCCCACGAATCCCGCCGATTGGCCCGTGGTCACGGTGCAGCTCCCACTCTACAACGAGATGTACGTCGCTCCGCGCCTCATCGCAGCCGTCTGCGGGCTCGACTATCCGCCGGACCGCCTCGAGATCCAGGTCCTCGACGACTCGACCGACGAGACGACGGAGATCGTGGCTCGCGTGGTCGCCGAGCAGCGCGCGCGGGGCGTCGACATCCACCATCTCCACCGCACCGACCGCGCGGGCTTCAAGGCGGGAGCGCTCTCCGCCGGCCTCCGGACGGCGCGCGGCGCCCTCCTCGCCGTGTTCGACGCCGATTTCGTGCCGCAGCCGGAGTTCCTGAAGACCGCCGTCCCCTATTTCACCGATCCGGGGATCGGCATGGTGCAGGGGAGCTGGGCGCACCTCAACCGCGGCTACTCGCTGCTGACGCGCATCCAGGCCATCCTCCTCGACGGCCACTTCTTCATCGAGCACACCGCCCGCAACCGCAACGGCTGTTTCTTCAACTTCAACGGCACCGCCGGCATCTGGCGCCGCGAAGCGATCCTCGAAGCCGGCGGCTGGGAGCACGACACGCTGACCGAGGACCTCGATCTCTCCTACCGCGCGCAGCTCGCGGGGTGGCGCTTCCTCTATCTGCCCGAGATGTCCGTCCCCTCCGAGCTGCCGGTGGACATCAACGGCTTCAAGAGCCAGCAGTACCGCTGGGCCAAGGGCTCGGTGCAGACCGGCCGCAAGCTGCTGGGGCGCATCCTGCGCTCGCGCCTGCCGCTGCGGGTGAAGCTCGAGGCGTTCGTCCATCTGACCAACAATCTCAGCTACGGCCTGATGTTCCTCCTCGCCCTGCTGGTCTTTCCGGCCATGCTGCTGCGCAGGGGATCGCCGGCGGAGGTGCTGTTCCTCGACTTCCCGCTGTTCTTCGGGGCGACGGTCTCGGTGCTGATCTTCTATCTCGCCAGCCAGGCGGCGGCGGGGATCGGCTGGCGCCGCCAGATCCGCTATCTGCCGACGCTGATGGGGGTCGGCATCGGCCTGTCGGTGAACAACGCCCGCGCCGTGCTCTCCGGTCTCTTCCAGAGCGGCGGCACGTTCCACCGTACGCCCAAGTACCGCATCGTGAACCGCGGCGAGGACTGGCTCGGCAAGCGCTATCGCGCGGGCTGGAACGTCTCGGTGCTCGTCGAGGTGGCGCTGGCGGTCTATTTCGGCGCCTGCACCGTCTATGCGGCCCGGAAAGGCATGTGGCCGTCGGTCCCCTTCCTCTATCTGTTCGTCCAGGGCTACGCCTACATCGCGGCGCTGTCGCTGCTGCCGGCGTTGTCTGGAATGCGGGCGGGAAGGCGGGCGCGGCGGCGGCTGGAGGGCTGAGCGGCTACAATGAGAGGCATGGCGTTCATGGAGCGACCCGCGCCTCTCGAGGTGACTTTGCGGCCGGCTGCTCCGCGCGACGCCGATCTTCTCCGCCAGTGGCGGGCCGAGCCGAGCGTCCGCCGCTTCCAGCCGCTCAACGAGCTCCCCACTGCGCAGCTCCGCGCCGACGTGGCGAGCCAGCGCATCGCCGATCTCTACCGCGGGCGCGGCGAGAAGTTCCAGTGGATCGTCCAGGTGGACAACCAGGCCGGCGGCTGGATCACCCTGGTGGTGAGCAACTGGGAGCACGGCCTGGCCGAGGTCGGCTACGCCCTGTCCACCGTCTATCAGGGCCGGGGCGTCATGGGCGAGTCGCTCCAGATCCTCCTCGACGATCTCTTCCACAACACCCTGCTGGAGCGCATCGAGGCCCGCTGCGCGGTGGAGAACTACGGCTCCCAGCGCGTCCTCGAAAAGAACGGCTTCCTCCAGGAGGGACGCCTCCGGGGCTACTTCAAGCTGCGCGGCCGCCGCGTCGACAATTTCCTCTACGGCCTCCTGCGGGAGGACTATCTGGCGCGCCGGCGGGGAGGAGTTTCGCCCTTCATGCCGGCGCGATGAGGAACCCCTCGCGGAGCAGGCGTCCGGCGGGGTCGACGAGAGGCGCCTCGCCGACCGTCCCGGCAGGGATGCCGTCCTCCCGCAGGCAGGCTTCGGCGGCGACGGCGCAGAGCATGGCGTCGACGTGGTCGGGCCGCACGATCTCGTTCGCGCAGGTGTAGCCGGCCGCCCGCAGGCGGGACCAGACCGTCTCGACATAGACCGCCGGCGTCCGGCGTTTGGAGGGAAGCTTCCATCCGGGCCAGAGGCGGGATGCGACATACCGCGGATACGTCTCGCAGATGATCCCCGCCTCCGGCAGGTCCGAGAGGAGGACGAGGCCGAGGACCGACGCGATCTCCCGCTCGTGGACCGACCAGAACAGCTCCACGCCGGCGGTCAGGAACGGACGGTAGAGCGGCCACGTCGCCAGCTCCTCGCGGCTGGTGGGCAGCGACTTCGTCGGGACCCCCGCCTCGCGGTCACAAAGGCGCGTGCGCCGCCCAGGCACCGGCAAGCCCTGCGGCCCGTCGATCGCCGTGAACGCCGGAGCCCAGCCGCCCGGAGCCGGCGGCAGCGGCTGCTCGACGCTTGCGGTATAGGAGCCCAGCAGGATCTCGCCGTCCTCCAGCCAGGCGACGTAGCTTGGAGTGTTGAAGGATCCGAGATCGATGCCGCAGACGAGGGCCATGTCAGGAGCTTCGAGGTTGCAATTGAGCGGACAGACCGCGGAAACGAACAGGCCGACGGAGGAAACGAGCGGGTAGACCGCGGAAACGAGCTGTTGGGCTAAGGAAACGAGCCGTTCGATGTCGGGATCGAGCCGTTGGAGGCCCTGCCTGCTCGTTTCCGCGCCCTGCCCGCTCGTTTCTCCTCGCCAACGGCTCATTTCTGCAGTCCAACGGCTCGTTCGCCTCTATACTGCTTCGATGTCCCCGCCAGCGGCCGGCAAAAGAGGAGCGGCTCTGCGGCTTTTGGCCCTTGCGGTCGTCACCGCGGTGTCTGCGGCCGTCGTCTTCCGTCTGCCGCCGATCCCGCAGGACCCAGCGTATCACCGGTTCGCGGACGCCCGCTCTCTGCTGGGCATCCCCAATTTCCAGAACGTGGCCTCCAACCTGCCGTTCCTCCTGGTGGGGCTGACCGGCCTCGTCCGACTGAAGCGGCGGCACGCGGAGCGCGCGGATGGCACGGGTCCGAGTGAGACCGCGGCCTGGTTCTTCCTGTTCCTGGGCATCGCCCTCACCGCGTTCGGCTCCTCCTGGTATCACCTGCATCCATCCAACGAGAGCCTGGTCTGGGACCGGCTGCCCATGTCCATCGGCTTCACAGCGTTCTTCGCCGGCTTGATCGGGGAGCGGATCAGCCGGCGAGCCTATCGCCTGCTCCTCTGGCCGCTCCTCGGGATTGGCGTCGCGAGCGTTCTCCTCTGGCGCGCCAGCGAGCTGCGGGGCGAAGGGGATCTGCGGCTCTATCTCCTGGTGCAGTTCTTCCCGCTGCTCCTGATCCCGCTGATCATGGTCCTGTACGCCCCACGCTACACGCACGGGAAGTACGTGTTCCTCGCGCTCGGCGGTTACGCCGCCGCCAAGGTTCTCGAAGCGTTCGACCGGCCGATCTATGAAATCTCAGGCCACTTGGTGAGCGGCCATGCCCTGAAGCACCTTGTGGCGGCCGGGGCCTGCTGGGCGCTCCTGCACATGTTCAGCGTGCGGGAGCCGACAGGCTAGTGCAGTGCACCTGAAATCCCGGGCCTCTTCAGATCGAAGATGCTCCGCTGCAACGTCAATCTGCCACAGGGCAGATCGACGCGGACAGCGATACGAATCAATTTGCCCGGTGGCAGATCGACGTTGCCACGTGGCAGATCGACGCGGACAGCGATACGGATCAATTTGCCCGGTGGCAGATCGACGTTGCCACGTGGCAGATCGACGCGGACAGCGATACGAATCAATTTGCCCGGTGGCAGATCGACGTTGCCACGTGGCAAATCGACGCGGACAGCGGTACGGATGAGTCTGGCCGGTGGCAGATCGACGTTGTCACGTGGCAGATCGACATTGCCACAGGGCAGATCGGGCGCGGACCGTGCCGCTGCAATAGATGGATCACGGAATGCTTGTCGTCAAGACCTTCAACGAGCAGCCGATAGGGCCTTTCCTCAGAAGGCCGCGCCATCAACGGACCTCGATATGGCCCTCGGCGGCGACCACGATCTCGTCCGCATCGTAGACAATCGACTTGGTGGCGTCTTTCTCCATCCGATGAACGGTCACGTCAGAGGCTGTTCCCGGATATTTCTTCCGGAGTCGGGCAAGGGAACGGACGCAGTCCAGGCTGTGGGTCGTCGCGAAGACCTGGACCCCGAAGCGCCTTGCGTTCTCGATGATCAGCCGCCATATGTCCATCATCACCGAGTAGTGAAGGCCGGTGTCGATCTCGTCGACGAGAAAAAAACCTCCCCTTGCGGAGAGGAGATTCAGGACCAGAGAGAGGAGATGCCTCACTCCACCCCCGAGACTCCCGAGAGGGGGTCGCTGCTCGGAATCTTTGAGCTTCAGGAGTAGGTCGGCCACCATCTCGATCCGAGGCTCAATGACTCTCAGAGACTTGATGACCTCTTCTTCTTCTGATGTGAGGACCAGGGCATCTAAAAGTTGAGCGAGATGAGATAGGGCGTTCGCCTCGGCAGCGAGGAAATTTGTTCGAGGGCTCGGCTCCGGTAACCGGCGGGGAGGGAGAAGCACGCCACCCATAGGCGAGATCGGAAGGTGCTCCTTGGTGGTGGATAAGTGGCTCTCGAAGAGCAGGCTCCGGATCAGAGCGTCGGACGTGGGCTCGACCTTGCAGTGGACCCGGCGTTCCATCGAACCGGTTCCATGAATTTCGAAGGACGTCCCGAGCCGCAGGTCATGACCGGAAAAGAGGTGAGATGGATCGATGACATGTTCCTTGAACTTTTCTCCGGCCTCTGACCTCGCCGTGATCTGCTCGCCCCGTCGCACCGCGCTCCGAGCCAGACCCTCGACCCCACCGACCGCCAACAGCTCGACTGCTTCCAGGAGAGACGTCTTCCCGGCGTTGTTCTCGCCGACGAAAAGGTTGACCCGCGTCAAAGGCGTGACGCGGATCTCCCGGAAACAACGAAACCCGATGACGGTCAGGCTTTCGATCATGGGACGCTGACCGCCCGCCCTACCGCCGCGCCGGAGCCTCGCTCTTGGAGAAGCCGGTGACGATGTAGGTGCCGGAGCGCTGGTCTTTCTTCAGCTTGAGGATCTGCTTGCGCTCGGCGTCTTCGAGGAGCTCCGAGAAGGAGCTGTAGCCATAGTAGCCCTCGTTGAAGGAGGGCTTCTTGCGCTGCATGGTCTGCTTGATCATCGAGCCCCAGAGGACGTCTTTGTTCTCGCGGACCAGGGCCTGGATCGACTCGATCATGAGGCTGAAGGCTTCGGCGGTCTTTTTGTTCAGACCGTCGAGCTTGGGGCCTTTCTGGTTGTCGCGCCAGACGTCCTCGTAATAGATGAACTCGTCGCAGTTGTCGATCAGCAGGTTCGAGGAGGAGTTCTTCACCCCGATGCCGATGACGTACTTGTTGTTCTCCTTGAGCTTCGAGACCAGCGGCGAGAAGTCGCTGTCGCCCGAGACGATGACGAAGGTGTCGAGATGCTCCTTCGAATAGGAGAGGTCCATCGCGTCCACGACCATCTTGATGTCGGCGCTGTTCTTCCCGGAGTAGAACTTCTGCGGGATGTCGATCAGCTCGATGGCGCATTCGTGGAAGGGGCGCTTGTACTCGCTGTAGCGCTCCCAGTCGGCGTAGGCCTTCTTGACGATGATCTTGCCTTTTTCGAGGAGGCGCTCGAGGACCATGGTGATGTCGAACTTGCTGATCTCGGAGTCGCGCACGCCGAGGGCGACGTTTTCAAGATCGCAGAACATCGCGATCTTGCGCTCGTCGTTGCCCGAGCGCTGGCGCTCCGGAACCGAGATGACGATCTCCCGGCTGTAGTTGTCGAAGTCGCCCGCCGGAACGGTGTAGCTGTCGCCGCGGAACGAGCGCGCCATGGGTGCCGGCGCCGGGGCATGGACGGGCGGCGGCGGCGCGGTGTGCGCGGAGCGGCGGTGGGACGGCGCCGGGCGCACCGAGGGCGGGGGGGGAGGCGGCGGCGCGAGCTCCTCGGCGGCTTCCTCGTGGAACAGCAGGTCGTCGTCCTCCTCGTCGTCGTCTCCGATATCGACGCCATCGGCCGCTTCGGAGAGGGAAGCCACCGCGCCGCGGCCGTTCTTGCGGCGGCGGCGGCTGCGGGACCGTTTGCGTTTCGCTTCGGGGGAGGAGAGGGCGTCCGTCGCCTCAGGGCCTGCCTCTTCGACCGCCGGCGCTTCCAGAGAAGCCTCCTCCGAGGTCTCGGCCGGCGCCAGATACAGATCCTGGGCGTAGACCTCCGGGGCTTCCGGGGCCTCCTCGACGGCGGCATCCTCGGCCGCGGTCCGCCAGACCGGCTCGGGCTCCGGCTCCGTCTCTTGCGAGACGGGCAGCAGCTCGAAGGATTCGGCGATCTCGGCGATCTCGGCGGTCTCGGCAGGTGCGGCGGTCGCGAAGGTCTCAGGGATCGCGGGCTCCGGAATGCTCTCCTGGGAGGTGGTTGCGGAGGGCGTGGCCTCCGGCTTGCTCGGCTCGCGGTTTTCTTCGTTGGTGCCCTCAGCCGTAGGGCGTAGCCACCAGGGACTCAATCGTGTTGCTCCCTTCCCGAGCCCGGGACCGGGCTCGTGCGGATTGTAGGTCGTGCCGCCTAGTCCAGATCGAAAGGCCGCGGCGGGGGACCCTCGTCGGGGTCCTCTTCGGCGCGGCGCAGGGCTTCGCGGAACTTCTCTTCGAGGATCCGGTCGCGGTCCTTCAGGGCGGCGACCTCACGTGCAAAGGTATCCTCCGCGCGCGCCTTGTCCTCGCCGAGGCTCTGGAACAGAGAATCGAAATCCCTGCCTCCGGCCGGCGCCTGCTTGGGCTTGCGATGAGACAGGACCTGCCCGGTGGCGACGTCGACGACGAGGTCGGAATTGCACTCCGGGCAGCGGACGGTCAGCTTGCGTGTCTCACTCACTCGTTCATTCTAGCGGGTTCTGCTACCTTACGCGCCATGAGCACCGAACAACCCTCCGGCCGCGACGCGGCATGGCAGCTCCTCTGCGAGTATACCGAGAAGGAACAGCTCCGCAAGCATGCCCTCTCCGTGGAAGCCTCGATGCGCTACTACGCCCGCCTTTTCGGCGAGGACGAGGAGCTCTGGGGGCTCACCGGCCTGCTCCATGACTTCGACTATGAGCGCTGGCCCGACGCCGAGAACCATCCGTACCGGGGGATCGAGATCCTCACCGCCAAGGGCTATCCCGAGAGCCTGCGCACGGCGATCCTCGGCCACGCCCCCTACACCGGCGTCGCCCGGGAGACCCGCCTGGCGAAAACTCTCTACGCCTGCGACGAGCTCTCCGGCTTCGTGGTCGCCGTGGCGATGATCAAGCCGAGCAAGGCGGTGGCGGACGTGGACGTCCGGTCGGTGACCAAGCGCCTCAAAGAGAAGTCCTTCGCCCGCGGCGTCCACCGCGAGGACGTCTACGCGGGCGCCGAGGAGATCGGCCTGCCGCTCGAAGAGCACATCGCGAACGTCATCAAGGCGCTTCAGGAAGCGGCGCCGCAGCTCGGCCTGTAGGAGGCGGGGCGGTGAAGGCCGCCGCCCCCAGGGCCAGGGCCAGCGCCGCCAGCACGCAGCCCCAGACGAACGCGGCGGGCCGATAGAGGAGGTCGACCTGCCAGGCGCCGGCCGGCAGGCGGGCCGCGACGAAGGGGCCGTCCGTCGTTTTCTCGGGCACCATCGGCGGACATCGGACGCCGTTGCGGAGCATGCGCCAGCCGCCATCCTGATAGATGCTGGTTTCGACGGCCGCCTCCCGCGCGAGGGAGACCTGGACCTGGAGATGATCCACCGCCAGACTCTGGAGGCGCATCTGTCCGGCGCCGGGTTCGATGAAAAGGCGGGGCAGAGGACCGGGAACCTCCCAGACGGCGGCGCTCGCGTCGGCGAAGGCGCGGCGTAGCGGCGGCGGTAGGAGCACGCCGGGCTCGGTCAGCAGATAGCGGACCCCCAGTCTCCGGTACAAAAAAGGCCGCCGCGGCACGCCGAGCTCGGGGCTCTCGCCGTTCCAGCCGGTGATGGCCGGCGCCAGCCAGTCCAGATAGGCGCGCGGCGCCATCGGGTTGTAGACCCGGGCGTCGCTGAGGCCGTAGACGCTCGCCAGATTGGGCGGCAAGGCGCGGCCGAGAGCGGCGATCCGCGTCCGCCGCGTGTTCTCCTGCAGGAAGCGGATCGCGGGCGTCACCGGATAGGCCAGCCGCTTCGGCATCGGCGGATTCGCCGGCAGATGAGCGAGGAGGAGCTCCGCGGCGATCAGGCCCGCCACGCCCGGCGGCATCCAGCGCCGCCGGTAGCCCGCCACCAGCAGGAGCGCCGCGAGCCCCAGGAAGCGCATCTGCCAGCGCAGCCAGCCGAAGCGCAGCACGGCGAGGCTCGCCGCGTCCGCCGGGCCCGGATGGGCGAGGATGCCCCAGACGATGACCACCGCGAGGAGCGCCACGCCGAGCACACCGAGGAGGGCGCCCCAGATCCTCCAACGCTGTTCTCCCAACCGCATCCTCTCCAGGGTGCACGCCGCCAGATAGGCCAGAGCGAGAGAGAGGATCAAGAGCAGCCGCCGGCCGATCCCGGAAGGAGCCGCGAGGACGATCAGACAGAGGATCGCGCCGCCCAGGGCGAGGCGCTCCAGCGGAAAACGCCTCCGGGCTCCCAGAGACAGCACGGCCGCGAGGAGCGCCGCCGTGCCCACGAACCCGCTCGCGTCCTCGTTCGTGTTGCCGAGCCCCCAGTAGGCACCGAAGCGGCTGTTGCCGTAGGCGTTGGGAGCGGCGATCGGCAGGAGGCGCCGGGCCAGATCCTCGCTCCGGCTCGCCGCCGGTGCCGCCGCCGCGATCTCTCCGGCCCGGACGCGGGTCGCCCGGAGAGTCTGCGGGAGATACGCCGCCGCGGGCAGGAGCGCCGGCGCCGCGGCCAGCCCGGCGAGCGCCAGCGCGAGGATCGATCCCCGGAGCCCCTGCATCCGAAGAGACGCCGGAGCGCCGTCTGAGGCGTCGAACGTCTGGGCCAAGAGAACCGCGAAAACGGCGCCGAATGCAAAGAGGATGGTCTCCGGATGTCCCCCCAGAGCCAGGGCCAGAGCCGTAATCGCGAGCAGGAAGAAATCGCGCCTCCCACCCAACCGCCGGCAGCGGGCAGCGGCATAGAGAACGGCCGGCAACAGGGCGGCCACATTCGCCAGCGGCCACCCCACCCAGAGCAGCATGAATCCGCCCAGTCCGAACGCCAAGGAGCCGGCGAGCGCCGGCCCGCTCCCCAGCCCTTGCACGCGCATCCAGAGGAAGGTGAAGAGCAGCGCGAGAAACACCCGCAGCGCCGCCGTCACCGCCGCCGCCCGCATCCAGGGCAGAAAAGAAGAAACGAGGACGAGAGGCTGGAGAGCCTGCGCCTGGGGATCGGCGAGAAGAGGCATCCCGGCGCCAGCTTTGCCGTTCCACAGCGGCCACCGTCCGGCCTCCCAGTCCGCCCGCCCCTCGGAAATCGACGGCCCGACCAGCTCGATCAGGTCCCCCTGGAGACTGTTTCCCGGCGGCGCCGTGGGAGCCAGCTCCGTGAAAGGAGCCTGCCCGCGCAGGTTGTCCAGAGGAAGCAACAGCCTGCCGCCGAAGAGCACCGGCCCGAACAGGATCAGGAGGACTGTCGCGAACGCCGCCACCACCGGCGCCGGTACCGGGTCATACCAGCGCCGCAGCGCCCGCAGCAGGAGGACGGCGAGCACGGCGGCCCACAAACCGGGCACCAGGTCCACCGGGCTCCAGTCGGCTGGCCATGCAGGCATATGCGCGGCAGTCTAGCAGGACACCTTGGAACAATTTGACGCCTGGAGGCATACAACCTAAGCTGCCTTGTATGCGGACCACCCTCGACATCCCGGAGCCCTTGCTTGAAGAAGCGCGCCACGTTCTCGGTTTCAAATCCAAGACCGATACCGTCGTGCTGGCTCTTCAAGAACTGGTCCGCAAGCACAGGATCGAGGAGCTGAAGTCTCTGCTGGGCTCTGTCCACCTGGACCTCGACATTTCGAAGTCCCGTCGCCGCCTGTTGGTCTCTACGTCGAGCGCGAAGTCCTGACGGCCTCCCTGTACAGCGCCTCATAGGCATCGGCTACCCGGGTCCAGGTGTAGCGTTCCTGGACCAGGCGCCGGCCGTTGCTCCCCATGACGGCGAGAGAGGCGCGGTCGGCGTGCAGGCGGCGGACGGCGGCGGCGAGGGCGGCTGGATCGCCCGGCGGCACGAGGAGGCCGGCCTCGTGGCTTTGAATGTCCCCCGCCATGCCGACGATCGGCGTGGTGATCACAGCCCGGGCGCAGGCCATGGCTTCGAGGAGGACGAGGCCGAAGCCTTCGCGGCGCGCGTCCGTCGAGGGGAGCACGAAGGCGTGACAGGAACCGTAGAAGGCCGCCAGATCGGGCGCCGGCACGAAGCCCAGGAAGTCGACGCGGCCGGCGATGCCGAGGTCGGCGGCGAGCCGGCGGTACCGCTCCTGCTCCTCGCCGGCGCCGCCGATCTTCAATCGCACGCCGGACAGCTCGGCCAGCGGCTCGGCCAGAGCGCGGAGCAGCACGTCCAGCCCCTTGTAGCGGTGGTGGCGGTCGAGCAGGCTGAGAAAGCCGAGGACCAGATCGGGAGCATCGGACAGCGGACCGCCGCCGGCCGGCGGCTTGAAGAGCTCCTCGTCGACGCCCCAGGGGATGCAGGAGATCTTCGAGCTGTCTCCTGCCGGCGCCGCCAGCGCCGCGGACGCCGCCGGGTTGATCGTCACCACGCGGTCGGCGCGCGCCAGGAGCCGCGGCAGCTCGAAGCGGTTGTAGACGGCGGCGAGGACGCCTTTCAGACCCTCGCCGGCCAGATCGTTGTGGTACGTCAGGACGAACGGCACGCCCAGCTCTTCGGCGGCCGAGGCGGCGGCGGCGGCGAACAGCGCCGTGGGCAGGTGGCCGTGGATCAGGTCCGGCCGCTCGCGCCGCAGCGCCGCCGGCAGGCCCGGGCAGAGATTGGTGTTGCCCACTTTGAAGCGCCAGCAGGGGAGGCGCTCGACGTCGATCCCCGCGACGCTCGTTGGTGAGCCGGCCGGCTCGTCGGCGCACACCACGCGCACCTGGTGGCCGCGCTCGATGAGGCGCCGGTTGAGGTCGAGCACCGTGTTCTCGACGCCGCCGACGTACGGATGGAAGCGGACGACGACGTCGAGGATACGGAGCGGGCGCATCAGAACGGGTGCAGAGCGCGGCCGGTGCCGCCGCTGTAGACGATCCAGAGCACGGCCAGCCCCCAGAGGACCATGTTGATCAGGAACGGCGGATCTTTGAGAATGGCCTCGGTCGGATTGCGCTCCTCCGGGCTCTGGTACATCAGATAGAGATAGCGGAAGATGCCGTAGAGGACCAGCGGGATGGTGTAGATCAGGTCCTGCGTGTGGTACTTCTCCACCGTCTCCGGCGCCACGCAGTAGAGCGCGTAGGCGACCACCGAGGAGGCGGTCACCACGTTGATCATCTGGTCGAGGAAGGCCGGGCTGTAGTGGTCGAGCACCCGGCGCTGCTCCGCGGCGGCTCCGGCGAGCAGGGTGATCTCGTGCCGGCGCTTGGAGAAGGCGAGGAAGAGGGCGAGGAAGATGGTACACAGGAACAGCCAGCGCGACACCTCGACGTGCGTCGCCTGCGCGCCGGCGATGACGCGCAGCACGAAGCCGAGGCTGATGGACATCACGTCCAGGATCACCATGTGCTTGAGCCAGGTGGTGTAGAGGACGTTGAGGAGGAGATAGCCGGCGAGCACGAGGAGGAAGCCCAGCCCCAGGTCCGCGGCGATGGCGAAGGCGGCGATCCCGAGGACGACCGCCGCCGTGACCGCCGCCGGGACGCTCAAGGTCCCCGCCGCGATGGGGCGCAGGCGCTTCAGCGGATGCCGGCGGTCCTCCTCGCGGTCGCGGAGGTCGTTGATCAGATAGACGGTGCTCGAGGCGAGGCAGAAGGCGAGCAGGGCGAGGAGGGCGTGGGTGACGGCCTTCGGATCGGAGAGCAGCCGCCCGAACACCAGCGCCGCGAGGACGAACAGGTTCTTGGCCCACTGGTGAGGACGGAGCGAGCGGACGAGGGGTTGGATCACGCGCGGTATTGTACGGTAGGGACTCTCAGGGAAAGAACGCGAGGAAGAACCTATGACGAGCCTGGACGAGCAGGAACGGCCCACGACCGGCCTTCTCGAAAAAACGCTGGACAGCCTGGCCTTGATCGAGATGCCGGCGCGGCGCGCCGCGCTCCTCTATGCGCTGCCGCTCTTCGTGCTCCTCGCCTGGGTGGTCCTCCCTCTCGCCCGCGGCACCGAGACGCTCTACCTGCGCGACGTCCTCAACACGCACTTCCCGATGAAACAGGCGCAGGCCGAGGCGATGCGCGCCGGCTACTTCCCGATCCTCGACCCCTACCGCGCCGGCGGCCAGCCGCTGGCCGGCAATCCCAACGCGGTGCCGTTCTATCCCACCAACGTCCTCTATCTGATGGGCTCGGCCTTCTGGGCGCTCAATGCCCACTTCTGGATTCACCTGCTGCTGGCGCCGCTGGCGTTCTTCTGGATGGCGCGGAGCTGGGGGATGGCCCGCGAGCCGGCCTGGGCGGCGGGCGTCTGCTACACGGTGAGCGGATTTTTCCTCTCGCACATGTCCTTCCTCAACCTCATCGCGGCGGCGGCTCTCGCGCCGGCGCTGATCGCCGCCTGCCTCGACCTCGCGGCCGGCCGGCGGCGCGCGCTCACCCCGCCGATCCTCGCCGTGCTCTGGGCGCTGCTCCTCCTCGGCGGCGATCCGCTCATGGCGGCGCTCGCCGGCCTGCTCGCCGGCGGCGCGCTGCTCCTCGCCTGGGGCGCGGCGTGGCGGGCGCGCCGCGAGCTGCCCGGTTGGCCGGCGGTGGGAATCCTCGCTCTCGCCGTCCTCACCGGCACCCTCCTCGCCCTGCCGCAGCTCGTCGAGTTCGCCCGCATCCTGCCGCTCTCCTTCCGCGGCCACTACGGCTTCTCGCCGGTGGTGGCCACCGTCGCCAGCCTCGACCCGCGCCAGATCATCGAGTGGCTGATCCCGTTCGCCTTCGGCCGGCCCGACCTGATGGGGCCGGGAGCGTTCTGGGGCAGCCGCTTCTACACCGACACGCCGCCCTACTTCCTGTCGCTCTATCCCGGCCTGCTGACCTTCGCGCTGCTCGCCGCCGCCGGCCGGCCGCGCGCGCCGCACCGGCGCTCGGCCTGGTGGGCCTGGGGATGCATCGCGTTCGGAGTCTTCGTCTCCCTCGGGCGCTTCAATCCGCTGATGGCCTGGGTGTTCGGCCACCAGAAATCGCTGCGCTATCCGGTGAAGTTCTGGCTTCCGGCCGCGATCGGCGGTGCGCTCCTCTGCGGGCTCGGCTTCGACCGCGCCTTCCGCGAGGGGGACGCCAAGGCGCGGCGCCGCTTCGCGTTCGCCCTGGCGGTGCTCGCCCTGATCCTCGGCGCGGCCTGGATCTATCTCTCCGCGGCGCCAGGGGCGGCGGCTGAGCTCCTGCGGCGGTACATTCCCGAGGAATTCAAAGAGCCCTTCGTCGCCAACGAGCGCCTGCGCTGGGCCGGGCTCTGCCTGCTCTCGGCGCTCCTCGTCGGCGCGCTCGGCCTGCTGGCGCGCATCGCGAGATACCGTCCGGCGGTGGGCGGCGCCGCCCTCCTCGCCGTCCATGCGCTGGCCCAGATCCTGATCCTGCGTCCGCTTTTTCCGACCGACGCGCTGAAGCCCTACCTGGTGCGCCCGCCGGCCCTCGCCTTCGTGCCGCCCGGAGCGCTGGTGGTGAATCCGGACTTCAACTATCTCTTCGGACCGTCGAGCCTGAAGCAGGGCGACTTCCCCGTTCCGCGGGCGGAGTGGATGGAGCGCCGCGCCTTTTTCGAGCTCTATCCGTTCACCGGCCCGCTGTGGAAGCGGCGGTATGACCTCAACGTCTCGGCGGAGGGGCTCGACTCGTTCCTCACCCGCATGGCGCAAGGGAGCGTCAAGGGCTCGGACAACGAGAAGCGCCTGCGCCTGCTCGCCGCCTGGGGAGTGGACCGCCTGATCATGAACCACCCCCTGCAACCGCAGCCGGCGCGCGCCCACCTCCTCGCGACGCTGCCGAGCTTCGGCCGCCACCTCTACATCTACGAGGTGGCCGACCGCGCGCCGGCGGCCTTCCTCGCCCGCCGCGTCTTCTTCGCGCCGCACATGAACGCCGCCTACACCCTCTTGAGCGACGACGCCTTCGATCCGCGCGTGGACGCGGTCCTGCCCGGCAAGGACGGCCCGCCGGTCCTCCGCGGCGGCGGCACGGCGCGCGTCGTGAAGGAGGGGCCGGAGAGCCTGGAGATCGACGTCGACGCCGGACCGGGCGGCAGCGTCCTGGTCGTCCAGCGCGCCTACTTCCTGTACAGAGCGTCGCTGGACGGCCGTCCGGTCGCGGTCCAGACGGCGAACCTCCACCGCCTCGGCGTCGAGGTCCCGGCCGGCCGACATCACGTCAGCTTCTGGATCGACCGCTCCGGCCTCGCCCGCTCGTTCTACGCGGTGGCGTTGGGGCTGGCGTTGTTGCCGCTGCTGGCGGCTTGGGGAGCGCGGAAGAGGACGGAGGCTCCAGTCCCTGCTCCCGCGGCCGCCGAGGATCTTGTCAGAGATCCTTCAGGAGCTGAGTCAGATAGGCTCGAAACGCCTGACTGAGATGCAGCGTGCTTTCGTCGAAGAGCGCTCGGAAAGCATCATCCAACTGTCTCCGGTCGAGCCTACCCGACGAGTAGGCTCGAATCAGAATTCCGACCGAACCGACGACCGTCGCGCCATGGCTCTCGATGAGCTTGCGGAGGGCGAGATCGTCCGTCAGCACGAGAGCTTGGAAGCTACTCGATCGGACGAGAGCAAAGACCTGAGCATCGGCGGACTGGATCTCGGATGGCTTGGATGCTGCGATGAGGGTTTTCCAGTCGGAGTCCTGGAGGGGGACAATCGTCAGGTCAATACCCGCCTTTTGGAGCTCAGGGTGGCCGATGCCACGCGCCCCGAGCTCGGACCATACGAGGTCTGGAGCTTTGAGGGGGGAGACGATAGCGAGAGCTGCAAGCCTGCCGATTTCGCCGAGATGAAGGATCGGCCCTGTATCCGAGATTGTTTCAGGCACTCCGCCGGCCCCACTCGACATCACGCCGCAGAGCGTCGCGCTGGAGCTCGATCGCTTCAAGCTCGTTGGGACCGAGATCGCGCAGGACGGCCTCCCGCGAAACCCGGCCGAGCAGATAAGCCTCTATCAAGGCCTCGCGGTACAGCGACTCGACTCCGGCTCGCAGAGCACGGGCGATGACCGTCGCTTCGTCCTCCCCTCCCTCTGTCACGAGGAATTTCAGATGCTCCGTCAAAGTCTGTTCCGCCATAACGCCCCCTCTTTTCAGTCTAGCACCGCCAACTCTGTGACGCCGGCCCCGGAGTAACGCTAAGATAGGCGCCCCTGCCATGCCTGAGAACATCGAGAGCGTGCCCAGACAGCGTATCCGCAAGGTGCTGATCGCCAACCGCGGCGAGATCGCGGTGCGGGTGATCCGCGCTTGCCGCGAGATGGGGATCCGCACGGTGGCGATCTACTCCGAGCCGGACCGGCTGGGGCTGCCGGTCCTCCTCGCCGACGAGGCGTATCCGATCGGACCGGCGCCGTCGCGGGAGAGCTACCTGCGCGCCGAGGCGATCGTCGAGCTGGCGGTGAAGGTCGGCGCCGATGCGATCCATCCCGGCTACGGCTTTCTTTCGGAGCGCGCCGGGTTCGCCCGCCTCTGCCGCGACGCCGGGGTGACGTTCATCGGCCCGTCGCCGGAGGCCATCGACGCCATGGGCTCCAAGGTCGAGAGCCGGCGGCTGATGATGGCGGCGGGTGTGCCGGTGGTGCCGGGCGGCAAGGACGCGCTCCCGGATCTCGCGGCGGCGGCCGCGTTCGCCGAGCAGCTCGGTTATCCGGTGATGCTCAAGGCGTCCGCCGGCGGCGGCGGCAAGGGGATGCGCCGCGTCGTCGAGGCCGCCGAGCTGGCCGGCGCCTACCGCGCCGCGCGCTCCGAGGCGGGCGCCAGCTTCGGCGACGATTCGGTCTACCTGGAGAAGTACATCGTCGACCCGCGCCACGTGGAAATCCAGGTCCTCGGCGATCTCCACGGCCGCGTCGTCTCGCTCGGCGAGCGCGAGTGCTCGCTCCAGCGCCGCCATCAGAAGGTGGTGGAGGAGGCGCCGTCGCCGGTGGTCTCGCCGGAGCTGCGCCGGCGCATGGGCGACGCGGCGGTCAAGGCCGCCTCGGCCGTCGGCTACAGCAACGCCGGCACCTGCGAGTTCCTGCTCGCCAAGGACGGCAGCTTCTATTTCCTGGAGATGAACACGCGCCTCCAGGTGGAGCATCCGGTCACCGAGCTGGTCACCGGGATCGACCTGGTGCATACGCAGATCCGCATTGCGGAGGGCGAGCCGCTCGGCCCCGCCTTCGACGACGTCCAGCCGCGCGGCCACGCCGTCGAGATCCGCCTCTACGCCGAGGACCCCTACAACCGTTTCGCCCCCTCGCCCGGGCGGATCGTGCGCCTCCGGCTGCCCGAGGGACCCGGCATCCGCAACGACTGCGGCGTCTACGAAGGATCCGAGGTCTCCATTCACTACGATCCGATGCTCGCCAAGCTGATCGTCTGGGCGGCGGACCGGGAGACGGCGCTCAACCGCCTCGAGCGCGCCCTCGGCGAGCTGCGCGTCGAAGGGATCCGCACCAACGTGCCGCTCTTCCGCGCTCTTCTCGCCGACGCCGACTTCCGTTCCGGCAACATGGACATCGGCATGCTCGACCGCAAGCTGGCCGCCGGCGAGCTCCAGCCGCCGGAAGAAATGCCCGGGGAGATGCAGAATTCTGAGCTGGCCGATCTGCCGTTCATCGCCGCCGCTCTCGCCCATCACGAGAAAGCCGGACGGACGCTCGGCAGCGGGGTTGGAAGCGCCAGCCGCCGCTCTCTCTGGAACGCGACGGCGCGCCGCGAGGCGTTGCGGAGGAGCTCATGGAGCTGATCGCCCGCTCCGGCGAACGCGAGGAGAAGGTGCGGGTGCGCCGCGACGGCCCGGACGTCTACGAGGTCACCGTCGGCGACCGCACCTACCTCGTCGATGCCCTTCTCACTCCCGCGGGCATCCACAGCCTGCGCATCGACGGCGCGCAGCACGAGGTCTCGGTCCGCCGCCAGGGCGAGGACTATGCCGTCACCAGCCGGCACGGCACCGCCGCCGTCTCCGTCACCGATCCTCTCTCCCACCTCGCGGCACAAAGCCACGGCAAGGGAGCACGGCGCCAGCAGAAGGTGACCGCCTACATGCCGGGCCGCGTCGCGGCGGTGCTGGTGCAGGAGGGCGACGCCGTCACCGCCGGCCAGGGGATCATCGTGCTCGAAGCGATGAAGATGGAGAACGAGATCCGCGCCGAGCACGACGGCACGATCCTCAAGCTCTTCGTGCAGCCCGGGCAGGCGGTCGACACGGGGAATCCGCTCTTCGAGCTGGAATAGCGGTGTCTCCGGTATCTCCGGTATCTCCGCGTGGGCAGACCCGGCTCGCCGCCGCCCTCCTCCTCACCGTCTTCGCCCTGCTCTGCGCCCACGGGCTGCGCTGGGACACGCCCACGGTGGACGAATTCGCCCACCTGCCGGCGGGCTACCACGCTCTGAAGACCGGCCGCTTCGATCTCTTCCCGCTCAACCCGCCGCTGGTCAAGCTCCTCTGCGCCCTGCCGCTCCTGGCGCTCGATCCGTCCATCGACACGGAGACCAAGGTCCAGAACACCGGCTGGTATCCCTGGGTCTTCGGCACCGACTTCATGGAGCGCAACCGCGCGGGCTACGACCGCATCTTCTTCTTCGGCCGCCTGCCCGTCGTCGCTCTCGGGCTGCTCCTCGGCGTGCTGGTCTTCCTCTGGGCGCGCGAGATGTACGGCGACGAAGCCGGGCTCGTCGCTCTCTTCTTCACCGTCTTCTGCCCGTCGCTCATCGCCCACTCCCATCTGGCGACCGTCGACGTCGGTCTCGCCCTCTTCGTCGTCCTTGCGCTCTATCTCCTCCACCGCTTCGTTGACCGGCCCTCGCCGGCACGCCTGATCGCCTGCGGAGCCGCGCTCGGCCTCGCCCAGCTCACCAAGTTCACGGCGCTCCTCCTCTATCCGATCTTCGTGCTGCTGATCCTGGCGGAGCTGCGGAGGAGACCATGGAAGACGTGGAAGAGAGGGATTGGATCCCTGGCGGCGATCGTCCTGCTCAGCCTGCTGGTCCTCGACGCCGGCTATCTCTTCCAAGGTGTCGGCCGGACCGTCGGCGCGTACCGTTTCGAGAGCCGGCTGATGCGGACCGTGGCCTCCGTGCTGCCCGCCGGGACGCCCTTGCCGCTCCCCTCCGCCTGGGTCGAGGGCTTCGACGCGCTACAGCTCATCAACGATCAGGGCGAGTTCCCGGAATACCTCTTCGGCCGCTGGTCGCGGGAGGGCTCCAAGGCGTACTACCTCGTCGCGCTGCTCTTCAAGACGCCGCTGCCTCTGCTCCTCGCCTTCCTGCTCACGCCGTTCGCGCGGCGGCGCGACCGGCCGGCGGGCGAGATCTTCCTCTGGCTTCCAGCCCTCGCCCTCTTCGCCTACTTCTCTCTGTTCACCAAGGTGCACTACGGCATCCGCTACATCCTGCCCGTCCTGCCCCTGGCGATCATCTGGTCCGCCCGGCTGGTGCCCTGGCTGCGGGAGATGAGGGAGATGCGGGAGCTGGGCGAGCGCGGCCGGGCCGTACGGACCGTCGCGGCCGCCGCGATCGTCCTGCTCCTGGCCTACCCTGTCTCGGCCCTCCTCGCCACGCCGGACACCCTCTCCTACTTCAACCTCCTGGCCGGCGAACAGGGCGACCGCATCCTCCTCGACTCCAATCTCGACTGGGGCCAGGGGCTGAAACAAGTCCGCGCCTACATGGATCGGGAAGGGATCGAGACCATCGGCCTCGCCTACTTCGGCCACGTCGACCCGGCGATCTACGGCATCGACTGGCACTTCCCCCAGCCCGGCCAGCCGGGCCTCGTCGCCGTCAGCGCCAACTTCCTCCACGGCTACCCCTACGCCACCTACGCCGGAGGCCACATCGTGCCCATCCCCCCGGGCGCCTTCACCTGGATCGGACGCTCACGGCGCGTGGCGGATATCGGCGGGGGGATGTTCGTGTATCGGATCGGCAGCCTGTAATCCCCCTGTAATCGCCCTACGCTAAGATGCCGCCTGGAGGTTTTCCCGCATGCTGACTCGATCGCTCCAGACGACTGCTCTTTTCCTGCTCGCCACCGCCGTGCTGCCGCTGGGCGCCCAGAGCGCCGCCCCCGCCGAGCCCCCGGCCGGCCACGAGCATCACCATCACGAAGCCGCGGCGGCGCCTCCCGATGCCACCGCCGAGGTGCCGGTCAAGCTGTCGATTCCCGATGTGGCCCTGGTGGACCAGGATGGGAAGCCGGTGCGGTTCTACACAGACCTGGTGCAGGGCAAGGTGGTGATGATGAACTTCATCTTCACGTCCTGCACGACGATCTGCCCGCCGATGGGCGCGACGTTCGCGAAGGTGCAGAAGGTGCTCGGGGAGCGCTCCGGCCGCGACGTCCATCTGATCTCGGTCAGCGTCGATCCGGGGACCGATACGCCGGAGCGCCTCAAGGCGTGGTCGCAGAAGCTCGGCGGCCGCCCGGGTTGGACGCTGGTGACCGGCGACCGGGAGGACGTCACCAAGCTGCTCAAGGCGCTCGGCGTCTACACGGTGAGCATCAGCGATCACAGCCCGCTCGTGCTCGTGGGCAACGACGTCCAGGGACGGTGGACGCGGGCCTACGGGCTCGCTCCGCCCACCAAGCTGGTGGAGCTCATCGATGGAATGACGGTTGCCCAGAAGGAGGCCCGGCCGTGAAGAACGAGAAGAAACTGACGATGACGATCCTCGGGCTCTGCGCCCTCGTGCTGGCCGCCGCGCCTCTCCGATCCCAGGGCCCTCCCTCAGGCCCGACGGTCAATGGAGAATCGCCGGCGCAGCACTACTTCGGCGAGATCCCCCTGGTCAACCAGAACGGCGAGACGATGCGTCTCTACAGCGACGTGCTCAAGGGCCGCGTGGTGGTGATCGACGCCATGTTCACGCAGTGCGCCGGCGCCTGCCCGCTGATGAGCGCCAACTTCGCCAAGATCCAGGACTCGCTGGGCGACCGCCTCGGCAAGGACGTCTACCTCGTCTCCATCTCCGTCGATCCGGCCAACGACACACCGGCCAGGCTCAAGGAATACGCGGCCCGCTTCAAGGCCCGGCCGGGCTGGTACTTCCTCACCGGCTCCAAGGAGAACGTCAACGCCGCCCTCGCCAAGCTCGGCCAGGCGGTCGAGGTCCGCGAAGGGCACTCCAATCTCTTCCTCGTCGGCAACGACAAGACCGGCCTGTGGAAAAAGGCCTTCGGACTGGCCAAGCCCGAAGAGCTCATCGCCATCGTCGAGACTGTCCTGAACGATAAAGGCTGAGCGAAGCCGGAACTGTTTGTTAGGCTCCCTCCTCCTCCTGTGCTCATTGGCGCGGCGGCTCGAACAGCTCGATCGGGTTTCCCGAGGGATCGTCGAGCAGGATCTGCTTGCCGCCAAAGCCGGTGACGATGTCGTTTCGAAAGTGGGCCCCCGCGCCGCGCAGGTCCGCCACGGTGCGCGCGAGGTCCTCCACTTCGAGCCGGATGCGGTTCCAGCCGCCCGGCTCCGGCTTGCGGCCATCGGGCATGGCCTGGGCGGCTCCCCCGGGGCCGCTCGGCGTATTCAGCAGGAGGCGGAAGCCGCCTCGCGACAGCATGGCAAAGGCGGGGTTGGGGTGGAGCTCGACCTTGAAGCCGAGATGCTCGGTGTAGAACGGGATCGCCACCTCGACATCCTGGACGATATAGCGGACGCTGACGGTGCTCGTGCTCATGGGTTGTTCTCCTCGTTGTGGGTCACCCTGCGCGACGAAACACAGCGTGAGGCCCCACAGCAATGCTGTCACCTGTCTGTACATGCTGTCACTCCTTGCCCGAGCTCAGGATGCCCGGTGCAAGCTGATCCTGTCGCCGCCAGCGGCGTCCTGTCTTGGAAAAAATTGACCCCTACTCGGCGAGCGGAACGTGAAGGCGCTTGATGTGCAGCCCTTGTTGGCGCAGATGGCTCTGGTGGCGGAGGTAGCTCGCGGGGCTGAAGCCCGAGAATGCCTGGAAGTCGCGGATCAGGTGCGACTGGTCGAAGTATCCGCAGTCGGCCGCCAGCCGTGCCCAGTCCGGGGCGACATCTCGCCGCGCCAGCGCCAGCGCGCGGTGAAACCTCTGCACGCGGCTGAACACCTTCGGCGTCATGCCCACCTCGGCCGTGAAGACCTGGATGAACCGCCGCTGGCTGAGGCCGATGCGTCGGACCATCTCCCGCATCGTGACACGGGCGTCCATCCGTGCGAGCTCCGCGCACCCCGCAAACACCGCGAGCGCCGCCGGCACGGCATAGTGGTGCTCCGGCGGACGCGCCAGGCGGGCCACCAGCGCCGCGTCGAGGAGGCGAAAGCGCTCCTCGGGCGTGGCAGCGGCGCAGAGCCGCTCGCGCAGCTCGACCGCCGAGCGTCCCCAGAGCGTCTCGAGATCGAGATGCGCATCGGCCAGCTCCCCGGCCGGCAAGCCCAGAAACGGAAACGCGCCGCCCGGCCGGAAATGCACGCCCATGATCGAAGCCTCCTCCGCGGTGTCGCTCACGAAGAATCCGCTGTAGGCCCCCGAGACGAGCGCTCCGGACAGGCGCTTGCACCGGTCGGGCCGCGCGGCCTCGTTGCTCGCGGAATAGATGCGCAGCTCGTCGTCGCGGAGGTTGATCACCAGCTCAAGCGTGCCGCTGGGCAGAATGCGCTCCCTGCCATGCGGCCCCGTGTACCCGTCGTAGAGCCAGAAGTCGAAGACAAAATCGCGCAGCGGCGGGGAGGGTGTGCAGGCGCGAAAGAGCATCGAGGATAGTTTCCTGCCTGCGGGCATCCTCGTCAATCCGCCCCGTACGGTAGAGTAGCCACCGCATGAAACCGCACGAGCGCATCCGCAACTTCTCCATCATCGCCCACATCGACCACGGCAAGTCGACGCTGGCCGACCGTATCCTCGAACGCACCAACGCCCTCTCCGGCCGGGAGATGATGAATCAGGTCCTCGACGACATGGACCTCGAGCGCGAGCGCGGCATCACCATCAAGGCGCGCGCCGTCCGCCTCTTCTACAAGGCGCTGGACGGCGAGACCTACCAGCTCAATCTCATCGACACGCCGGGCCACGTCGACTTCGCCTATGAGGTGTCACGGAGCCTCGCCGCCTGCGAAGGGGCGCTGCTGGTGGTGGACGCGTCGCAGGGAGTCGAGGCGCAGACGCTGGCCAACGCCTACCTGGCGATCAACAACAACCTGACGATCGTGCCGGTGATCAACAAGATCGACCTGCCGGCGGCCGACCCCGACCGCGTCAAGGAGCAGATCGAGAACGTCGTCGGCATCGACGCGCACGACGCCGTCCTCGTCTCCGCCAAGGCCGGCATCGGCATCGAGGACGTCCTCGAGCGCGTCGTCCGCGACGTCCCGCCGCCGCAGGGCGATCCGGAGGCGCCGCTCAAGGCGCTCCTCTTCGACTCCTGGTACGACCCCTATCGCGGCGTCGTCTGCATGGTGCGCGTCGTCGAAGGCACCCTGAGCGACCGCGGCAAGATCCTCTTCATGTCCTCGAAACGGACCTACCAGGTGGACGAGCTCGGCATCTTCACGCCCAAGGGAGCACCCGTCAAGGAGCTGACCGTGGGCGAGGTCGGCTTCTTCTATGCCGGCATCAAGGACCTCATCATGGCGCAGATCGGCGACACCGTGACCCTCGCCGACCGTCCCGCGTCCGCCGCCTATCCGGGCTTCCAGGAGGTCAAGCCGATGGTCTTCGCCGGCCTCTACCCGGTGAGCGCCGACGACTACGAGAACCTCCGCGACGCCGTCGACAAGCTGCGCCTGAACGACGCCTCCTTCACCTTCGAGCCGGAGAGCTCCGGAGCCCTGGGCTTCGGCTTCCGCTGCGGCTTCCTCGGCCTGCTCCACATGGAGATCATCCAGGCCCGCCTGGAGCGCGAGTTCAACCTCGACCTCATCACCACCGCGCCCGGCGTCCGCTATCTCGCCCACACCACCGACGGCGTCACGCACCAGATCGAAAGCCCCTCGAAGCTTCCCGACCCCGGCCGCCTCGACTACCTCGAAGAGCCCTACATCTCCTCGACCATCATCACCAGGTCCGAGTACGTCGGAGGCCTCCTCGCCCTCGCCGAAGAGCGCCGCGGCACCCAGAAGAGCCTCCAGTACCTCACCACCGACCGCGTCCTCATCGAGTACGACTTCCCCCTCGCCGAAGTCATCCACGACTTCTACGACCGCCTCAAATCCGCCTCCCGCGGCTACGCCTCCTTCGACTACCAGATGACCGGCTACCGCCGCAGCGAGCTCGTGAAACTGGACATTCTCATCAACGGCGACCCCGTCGACGCCCTCTCCCTCATCGTCCACCGCGACATCGCCTACCAACGCGGCAAGCTCCTGGTCGAGAAGATGAAAGAGCTCATCCCCCGCCAGATGTTCGAAGTCGTCCTCCAAGCCGCCATCGGCTCGCGCATCATCGCCCGGGAGAGCATCCGCCCCATCTCCAAGAACGTCATCGCCAAATGCTACGGCGGCGATATCAGCCGCAAGCGCAAGCTGATCGAGAAGCAGAAGGAAGGCAAGAAGAGGATGAAGCGGGTGGGCCGGGTGGATATCCCGCAGGAGGCGTTTTTGGCGGTGTTGCGGGTGGATTGAGGGATTGCTGGGTCGATCGAGCCAGCATGCCCTTCGAAGAGACGCCCCGACCAGCTCGGCAGAGGAGCTGTCCTTGCCCAAGATCTCTTCTCTCGGTTCATGGGGTGGATTCAATGGCACGGGTGCATTGTGCGTCAAGAAGTATCCGCAGGTCGGGCGTCGCCCTCTTTGCCTTTTGAAGTTTGCTGAGCCAGGCCGAGGCCGGTGTGATCCAAACTTCCATCGAACCATCACCGAGGGGGCGCCCCGTCCAGACGAGGCCGACGATCTCGCCGTGACTGTTCAACGCGGCAGAGCCTGATGAGCCGGGGCCGACACGCTTCGCCTGGTCGGCCGAGAGAGTCGTGAGAATAGTCATTGCCTCATAAGGTTGCGAATTCCTCGGATCGCGGTCGAGACGCATGAGGGGTTGATCATCGATGACGGTCAACGTCGCCGATACCGGAGGATATTGACCATAGGCATCGCTGGTGACTCTGAGCGTTTCTCCCCGCTTCACAGGCTCAAGGGACAAGCAGTGCGTGTCCACTTTCGCGATGCTCAAGGCAGATGGTTGCAATTTGACAAGCCCGACCTCGATGTCACGATCAAGGTAAACGACTTCCCGAAAGCCGGCATCAGCGTTGTGCCAAAAGTGCTTCCAGGCAGGCACCAGAAAGGAGCTCCTCTCGGGCAACATTTTGGCGACATGATGGTTCGTCAGCACAAGGCCTCGGCCGATCAAGATGCCCGACCCCATGCAACCAAAGTGTGAAGAGGAAGGCGTAAGAGTGGCCGAATGCACACATCCACCAGCCTGGATGGGAAAGGAAAGAGCTATCCCGCCGAGAGCTGCCACAGAGCCGGCAGCGGCGATAAAAAATCTACCCATCCATCTCATCTGGATTAGCCTATTCCTCTTTAGAATGAACGTCAATTCGTGACGCCTGGATAGCCAGATGGCCACTCCAGCGTTCGCCGAGATTTACGGAACGTCCCCTCGACATGCGTTCTGTCCCCCAGGTCCACGGAGCGTTGGACTTGGGGGACGCAGTGTACGACTCGGCCAACGCAGCGTTGGATTTGGGAACGCATGACGTGACGCGCCAGGCGCCGAGCGCGGGATCGTAGACACGGATCGAGGTTCCGAAACGGTTGCCCTTCTTCGAGGACCCAGGCGAAGTGAATTTCCGCCGGGCCGCTGTGGGGCGTCCCATCCTCTCAGGCCATCGCGGGATTCCGCCTCCGGGTCGACCGGCTCTGGCGCAAGCCGCTGCCCAAGATTCTGGAGGCCGCGGCAGAGCTCGGACTGCTCGGCTAGCCGAGATGGCCGCTTTATCGCTGGGCTTTGGCGGTGTTGCGGGGGGATGGAGGGAGTAGTATAATCGCTTGTCATGAAGACAGAGTCGGTCAGATGGCTCGCCCCCCGAAAGAATCGGCGTCTCTTGGTCGTCTTCTTCGCTCTGATTGGCCTGGGCTTCCTCTTGCTGGAAGTTTTTCCGTCTCGTCTACAGGGAACCCTTGCCCGTAACGTATCATTCGCCTTCTTACTCGCGGTAACACTTTCGACACCGCTCCTTCTCTACCTCTTTATGCAAGCTGTACCAGGGCGCCCAGAAACCTTCCTTTTCAAGGCCTATTGGACCTTCGTTTGTATTCTTTTTGCGATTCAGCTTGCGTTGATCTTCGTCAGCATCCCCGAATTCCTCCGAATCCTCTTGGGGGGGCTCTTTTGGACGTCTCTCCTTCTTCCCAAGGCGATCGTCCTCTGGACCGTGCCCGACGTGCCTGGAGCTTGGGACTTCGGAGTCATTCCAGAGCGTCCGCTCGTGTCGCCGAAGAGCTCGTGAAGCTGGAACACTGCGGTGTCGATGACCACCACAGCGTTGGCCGAGATTGACGGAACGTCCCCCTCGGCATGCGTTCTGTCCCCCAACTCCAACGCTCTGCATGCCGAGGGGGACGCAGCGTATGAATCGGCCAACGCAGCGTTGGACTTGGGGGACAGAGCGCATGACACGTCCAACGGAGCACATGCCGAGGGGGACAGAGCACATGACGGGTCATACGCTGCGCATGACAGGTCCAACGGAGCGTATGCCGAGGGGGACGCTCCGCATGCCGAGGGGGACAGAGCGCTGGAGCCGGCCCTATTTTGGCAGGCGGGCGCTTCGACGCGCCTTGAATTCGGCCTGGAGATCCCAGGTCTTCCCTTCGTCCGCCGAGCCTTCTCCGAACCAGTGGAAGGAGTCCGGGGTGATCTCGCGGAAGCTCCAGCGCGTCCGCGTGCCGTCCTCGCGGCGGCCTTCCTGGACGATGTCGCCTCCTTCTTTTCGGCCGATCAGGTGGTCGTGGGCGAGAGTGACTGGATTGATCCAGGTGACGCGCCAGGCGCCGAGCGCGGGGTCGTAGACGCGGATCGAGGTCCCGAAACGGTTGCCCTTTTTCGGGAGACCGGGGCTCCGCATCGCGCGGGGCGGCGCGATCCATAGGTCCTGAATGGCGCGGCCTTCGAGGACCCAGGCGAAGTGGATCTCGGCCGGTCCGCTGTGCGGCGTCCCGTCCTCTTGATAGTCGATGGCTTCCGCGTCCCAGCTCCCGATCAACCAGTGGTACAGCGCAGGCGCGTCGGCGAGCTCCGGCGATGGGCCGTCGGCGCGGAGGATTTTCCAGAAGAATGTGTCCTGATCCGTCATGAGGTTCTCCCTTCCTGGGAGAAAATCTAGCGAGGCGCGGCGGGAGGCGCTATCAGGATCTTGCGGGATTTCGCACGGAAACTGGTCGGTGGCGCTCCGGTCATCTGCCGGAAGACGCTGGTGAAATGACTGTGGCTGGCGAAGCCGAGATCGAGGGCGATCACAGTCAGATCCCGGTCCGTCTCCAGGAGCAGGTCGACGGCCCGGGCGATCCGCGTGCGCTGCTGGTACTGGTGCACCGGCACGCCCACCTCCTCGCGGAAGGCGTGCGCCAGGTGATACGGCGAGCTGTAGACCCGCCGCGCCAGATCGCCCAGCGTCCATCTCTTCTCCGGCTCTGTCAGGAGAGCGATCCGCGCCGCTTCCACCTGCTCGCTCCGCCGTGACCGTTCGGCGCGCCGGCGGGGCCGATCTTCCCGGCGTGCCCGGCGCGCGGCGTGGAGAGCGGCGGCGACCAGCGCGAGGCCGCTCTCCTCCGCTTCGAGAGAATCCGCGAGACCGCGCTCGAGCCGCCGCCAGAGGAGATGGCGCGCCGCCATGGCGGGCGCGGTCAGCAGGCCGTGCGTCCCCAGCCCGCGCGAGCCGAGACCGTCGGCACCGACCGTCGCGCTCAGCACTTCGTGCCAGACCGCGGGCGACGGTTGCACGGCCAGACAGTCGTCTCCGGCCACCGGATGGCTGATCCGGAACGGCCGGCCCGCGGCGAACAGGAGCGCCTGGTTCGGCTCCGCGAGCACCTGCTCGCGCGGCGAGAAGTGCTGGACGAACGCGCCGCGGAGGGGCAGGACGATCGAATCCGCCTCCGCCTGCTCGACCTCGCCGGGCCGCTTGTCCGCGGGACAGCAGCCGACGTGGCGGAGGGTGAGCAGGTCGCTGCTCTGGTAGAGGATGGTCCGGTGGAGTGGCATGGGCGACGTTCGGAGGATAGCATCACTGCGACTGCCTTGAAGTCCTGCCACCGGGCGGCAGCTTTTCAAGGTTCTCAGCCCTTCATCCTTGAAAATCCACCACCTGATGGGGGAATTTCAAGGTAAATCCGCGTCCAGACCCCTCAGGGAGCCGTCTGCTCGATCCCCGCTTTCATGCTGTTCACCATGTCGCTGTGCAGGCGCGTCAGGTAGAGCGCCGTGCCGGCGTGGGTGGCGAGGAGGTTGAACAGCTCGTAGTCGATCGCCTCCAGCCCTTTCTTCTGCGGCAGGAGACGGAAGACGGCGAGGGCGCCGGAGACTTTCTCTCCCAGCTTGAGCGGCACGCAGACGGTGAGATTGGTCTCCCGCGGCGTCCGTCCATGCTGGATCCCCTTGCCGGGGAGATAGATCTCGCCGCTCAAGGCGGTGTTGCCGATGATGCCGGAGCCGACGGGGACGGTCGCGTAGGCGGCCGGATCGATGCCGAACGAGCCGACGAGGCGGAGGGCGGCGCCGTCGGCGCTCAGCTCATAGATGCCGAGCTCCTCGCAGCCGATGAGGTTGATCACGATCTCCTTGATCGCCGCCAGGACCTCGCCGCGGTCGAGGGTGCTGTGGAGCTGGTAGCTGGCGACGTAGAGGTTCGCCAGGTTGTTGTTCTGCTGCTCGACGTCGACGTACTGGCGCGAGTGCTGCTGGTTCGCCGCCTCGACCTCGGCGAGCTGGCGGCGCAGGTCGCTCTGCTCGTGGTAGATGCGGTCGAGCTCTTCGCGGAGAGTCAGCAGCTTTTCCTGCAGGTTCATCTTTTCGCTGAGCAGGCGGCTCTTGTCGCTCTCCAGGGAGGCGGTCAGCCGGCGTAGCCTCTCGTTGTCGGTCAGGAGGTCCTGCACGTAGCGCCGGGTGTCCTCCCGGACCTTGAAGACGTAGCTTCCCTGGTTTCCCTGGCCCTCGTTGTCTTTGGCGGTCATGCGTGTCGTCCTTCCTTCAGTCACCGAGTAGATTTTTGATTTTGCTCAGGAGCTCCAAGCCGTCGATTGGCTTGGTCACGGTGTCATTCGCGCCGCTGCGGGCGCCCTCTTCGCGGCTCTGCTTGCCGCTGCGGGGATTCATCAGGATGATGGGCGTGCCACGGGTCTGATCCTTCCTCCGTAGCTGCCGGCAGACCTCGTGCCCGTCCATCTTCGGGAGGAGAGCATCGAGGAGGATGAGATCGGGGGCATGGGTCAACGCCGCGCGGATCGCCGCCTCGCCGTCCCGGGCCGTGATGAGCTGAAAGCCGCCGCTGCTCAAGACGACCTGCTCCATCAGGAGCATCGTGTTGGAGTCGTCGACCAGGAGAATCGTTTTGGGGCTCAAGACAAGCTTTCTCCGAAGCGGCAGGAGACTACGAAAATGCGCAACTTTATTTCGAGACTCAGAAAATACTACCACTCTCCCGCAGCCATGTCCAGGCCGAGGTGGACCTGCTCGATCTTCGCCTCCGGTCCGTCGAGTCGATCCAAGGCGATCGTTTCATGACCGGCGAGGCTAGCGGTGTCACAGCACCGTGGTCAACCGCACGTGTATGCGGGGGGCGTCGAGAAGAGCACGGGGCAGGCAGGGGTCTTGCTTAGCTCTCCGGCAAGTCTGCCCGTTTTGAGCAGAGCCATCACTCCAAGGAGATCAACCATGCCCGACAACCGTGAAACTCTGCGTCCGTATATTGCCGACATGCTCGCTGTCGAGAAGCATATTGTGGAAGCCCTCGAGCGGCAGCAGAAGGATGACGACATCAAGCAGCTCCCGAATGCCGCGCAGCTCATCGAGAAGACCCTGGGTATCCTCCGCGGCCAGGCCCGGACCCTCGATGCTCACCTGGAGAGCTTCCCGGGCGGCAGCGCCGCGGGCGCGGTCAAGGAAGCGGTGACCGGCGTGCTCGGCGCCATCGCCGGCATGTACGACAAGATCCGCAAGGACACCGCGAGCCGCGCCCTGCGCGACGACTACACCGCGCTCTCGCTGGCCACCATCAGCTATACCATGCTGCACACCACGGCTCTCGGCCTGCGCCAGGGAGCCACCGCGGAGATCGCCCTGCGCCACCTGCAGGACCTGACGCCGATCATCATGGAGCTCTCCGAGGTCATCCCGACGATCGTGCTCAAGGAGCTCTCGTTCGAGGGTTACGAGATCGAGACCGGCTTGGCGCAGCAGGCGGTGCGCAACACCCAGCAGGCCTGGCAGGGACAGAGCCAGACCGCCGGCGCCGGTACGGCAGGCTTCAGCGGCTCGGCGACCCGCTGAAGACGGCTGTCACGGCCTGGCTTGCCTCCGGTCGGAACGAGCTCAGGCGCCGCGTCGCCGCTCGGGGGCGCCCTACAACATCTCCAGGTTCGCGAACTTCGCCACCAGCTTCCGCTTGCCGGCTTTCTCGAAGAAGACGGTGATGCGGGCTTCCTCGTCCTGGCCTTCGAGCTCGAGGACGACGCCGGCGCCGAGGGTGGGGTGGCGGACGCGGCTGCCGCGCTTGAGCGGGCGGCGCGGCACGACGACGTCCTGCGGCTCGGGGACGACGTGGCGGCCGACGGGCGGTGCGGATTGAGATGAAGCGGGACGGCCGAATCCGCCAGGACGGCTGGGCGGAGCGTACGGCGCGGAGCGAGAGGGCGGCGCGGCCGATGGAGACCGAGACGGCGGTGCGGTCGATCCGGAATGAGCGGGCGGCGCGCTCGGACGGCCCTGGCCGAAGAAGGAGTAGATCTCCTGCGTGCGGTCGCTGTAGCGGTCCTGGGCGAAGAGGGTTGGGCTGTATTTGATCTCCAGGAGCTGCTCGGGGAGCTCCTGGAGGAACGGCGACTCGGTCTGGTCCTGGTAGCGGCCGGCGATGCGCCGGCGGCGGCAGCAGGTGAGGAAGAGCAGCTCCCGGGCGCGCGTCATGCCGACGTAGAGCAGGCGGCGCTCCTCTTCGATGTCCTCGCGGGCGCCCTGGGAGTTGAAGTGCGGGAGGAGGCCGTCTTCGAGGCCGGGGAGGATCACGGCCTTGAACTCCAGACCCTTGGCGCTGTGCAGCGTCATCAGGGAGACGCCCTTCTCTTCCTGGAGAGAATCGAGGTCCGAGACCAGCGCGATGTGGTCGAGGAACGAGGTCAGGAGGTCCTGATCGTCGCCGCTGTTGTAGCTCTTCGACTCGGTGAAGTCCTGGGCCGCGGAGAGGAACTCGCGGATGTTCTCGATGCGCGCCATGTCGTCCGGATCGTCCTTGCGGAAGAGATCCATGAAGGCCGTCTCTTCGAGCAGGCGGTCGAGGACGGCGGGGAGCGGCAGGTCGCGCGCCGCCTCCATGAGCGTGACGATGATGTCGCGGAACTTGCGGAGCGCGGTGGCGCTGCGCTGCGGCAGGCTGCCGAGATCGTCGAGGTAGAGGACGTCCCAGAGCGGCTGGCCGAGCTGGACGGCGCGGTCACGCAGCAGCTCCAAGGTGGACTTGCCGATGCCGCGCGGCGGCTGGTTGACGACGCGGAGCAGAGAAAAATTGTCGCGCGGATTGCGCAGCACGCGCAGGTAGGCGACGATATCCTTGATCTCCGAGCGGTCGTAGAACCGCGTGCCGCCGACCAGCGAGTAGGGGATCTCGCGCTTGAGGAGCTCTTCCTCGATCGCCCGCGTCTGCGCGTTGGTGCGCACCAGGATGCCCATCTCGCCGAGCTTGTAGCGGTTGCGCAGAGCGCGGATCTTGTCGACGACGAAGGTCGCTTCATCGCCCTCGTCGCTCGCCTTGTAGAGCTCGGCCTTGGCTCCGGCGCCGCTGTCGGTCCACAGGCGCTTGCCGCGGCGGTTGATGTTGTTGGCGATCAGGGCGCCCGAGATGTCGAGGACGGTCTGCGTGGAGCGGTAGTTGCGCTCCAGCTTGCGGATCTCGGCGCCCGGAAACGTCTTCTCGAACTCCAGGATGTTGTCGAGGTCGGCGCCGCGCCAGCGGTAGATCCCCTGGTCCTCGTCGCCCACGGCGGTGAGGTTGCCGTCGGAGCCGACGAGCTCCTGGACGAGCCGGAGCTGCGCGTGGTTGGTGTCCTGGTATTCGTCCACCAGCAGATACTGGGTGCGCGCGCGGACCCGCTCGCGGATGTCCGCCTGGGTGGCCAGCAGCTTGACGGACAGCGAGATCAGATCGTCGAAATCGACCCCGGACGCCGTCTGGAGGAGCCCCTGGTAGCGCCGGTAGAGACTGGCCACCTTCTTCTCGAAGAAGTTCTGCGCCGCGGACTCATAGGCCGGCGCCTCGATGAGCCGGTTCTTGGCGGCGCTGATCTGGTGGAGCACCGCGCGCGGCGAGAACGCGGTCTCGGACAGCCCCTCGGTCGCGAGCGCCTCCTTGATGAGACTGAGCTGGTCCGCCGTATCGAGGATCGCGAAGTCGCGGCGCAGGCCGACGCGCTCGCCGTAGCGGCGCAGCAGCACGAGCCCATAGCGGTGGAACGTGCCGACCGAGGTGCTCAGCGGATGGAGGCCGAGGAGCTCCTCGACGCGCTCCCGCATCTCGCCCGCCGCCTTGTTGGTGAACGTCATCGCCGCGATGTTCCCCGGATCGACGCCGCGCTCGGTGACGAGCCAGTAGATCCGGAACGTGATCACCCGGGTCTTGCCGGAGCCGGCGCCCGCGAGCACGAGCTGCGGCCTCTCGCCATGCGTCACCGCGGCGAGCTGGTCTGCGTTGAGGGTCTTTTCGAGGTCGAGGGTGCCGGTGCGTCTCACGGGGGGAGTCTATCTGAAGCGCAGCCCCCACTCCGGGTTCTCATCGTTGGACGCGCGTGAACCTCGAGTGGACGCGCGTAAACTTCAGGTGCAAAGGTGGCGCAGTGACTGCGCCAAGGGCTGGAGATTAGACATGGCGCCGTCCGTCGAAGACCAGGCCGCCGAGGTGGCCCTGTTCCTGGATCTTTACCGGGAAGGCCCGCACCCTATCCTCTGGGTCGGGGCCGGCGCCAGCGCGGCGGCGGGGTTTCCTACTCTGGCCGGGCTCGAGACGGTCCTGCGGCAGGGGCTGCCCGGTGTCGATGCGTCCGGTTTCGAGCTGGCGGACGCCTATGTCGAGAAGTACAGCCGGGCTAACCTGGCTCTCCTCCTCCAGCGCGAGCTGGGCTCTCCGCGCGGTCCCGTCGCCCTCCACGGTGTGATCGCACGGCTGGCCGGCGCCGGTGTCTTCCGCCGCCTCTTCACGACCAACTATGACCGGCTCCTCGAAGACGCGCTGACCGCGGCGCGGGTCTCCTTCGTCCCGCAGGTGCTGGAATCCAACTTTGTCCTCCAGAGCATGGACCGGGTGCAGCTCCTCAAGCTTCACGGCGACCTCGGAGACTGGCTGGAAGTTGTCCTTACCACCTACAGCTACCGGGAGTACAAGCGCACCTGGCCTCTCCTGTCCCGCCAGCTCGATCTTTCGTTGCGCACGCATCCGTCGTCTTCGTTGGCTGCTCGATGACCGATCCGCGCCTGATTGATTGGCTGCGGGCGCTCTCGCCCGCCGAGCGGAGCGGGCTCTTCGCCAGCCGGGCAGTGCTCATCGAGACGGAATGGGCGCGGCTGCCCGAGGAGACGCGGACGCTCCTGGGCTCGGCGAACGTCAAGCCTGTCCTGGTGCCGGACCATGCCGGCGTGACGTGGCTGTTCCAGCGGCTGGCGGAATGGCTGGCACCGCTGCCGGTCCACGAGCTCGTCTTCGACCTGGAGCCGGGGGAGACGGTCTGGACGGTCACCGGTCCCACGCCGGAGAGCCCGGCGCACACAGTGCCCAATCCCCTGGCGGACCCGGAGCTGATGGCTCTGCTAACGCGGCTCAAGGGGTCGGTGAGCCAGGCTGTCTCTCTGAGCCATCCGCAGGCGGATCTCCAGGAAAGACAATTGGAGCTGCTGGGATCTCAGGTTTCCCAGAAGCTGACGCTGGTGCTGCTTTCCGAAGCCGCCCGCGATCGGGTCCTGGAGCGTCTGAACCATGTGGACCGCGGCCGGCCGCGGCTGGTCTTGCGGGTGGCGGACGCGAGCCCGCGGGGCGATCAGGCCCTGGCCCTGCCCTGGGAGCTGCTGGCGCCCAAGCCCGGCGAATTCGCGGTCAAGGCCGGCCGGCTGGATCTCGTTCGCGAGGCCGTGGTGGCCGGCGGGCCGGGACTGCCCGAGCCGACGGGTCCTCTCACGGTGGCGGTGACCGTGGCGGCGCCGGAAGACCAGGGCCGGCTCAACTACGAGGCCGAATCGTTCCGCCTCCAGGCCGCACTCTCCACTCTGGGACAGAAGGCGGCCTTCGCGGATCTCGGGGGCGTCGCCGATCTGGTCGAGGTTGTGGAAGGGCAGAAGGCCGCCGTCGTGCACTTCAGCGGCCACGGCCTGCCGGGCCATCTCGTCTTCGAGGATGACTACGGCTTCTCGCAGAAGGTGTCCGTGGCGGAGCTGGCGGATCGCCTCCATCGCGCCGTGCCCGAGCCGGGCTCGTTCCCACGCCTCTTCTTCCTGGCCTCCTGCCACGGCACCACCGGCGGATCGGCCCCGGTTTCTGAACCGGCGGAGGAGGCTGCGGTCACCCGGGAGCCGCGGACCGACCTCGCCGCCGCGCTGGGAGAAGGTCCGTCCACCGCGGCGGTCCTCCATCGCTCCGGCTTCGTCCAGGTGATCGGCTACTTCGGACCGGTGGGAGATGAGCTGTGTACGCGAGCGGAAGAAACCTTCTATCGCGCCCTTGCGGAAGGGCGGACCACGCTCCACGCGGTCTCCGAAGCCCGGGAGACCTTGACCGAGCCTCTGGAGATCGACGGGGAAAGCATCCGCTACCCTCTCGGCTGGGCGCAGCTCGCCGTCTACCACCGCGGCGCGGACCGGCCGCTGGCGGTGGGCGGCGAGAAAGGTAAGGCGGCGCCGGCCGAGCGCTTCCGTCGCCGCCTGGTGCAGGTGAGCGGCCTGCCCGTGCTGGAGCAAGGCTTCATCGGCCGTCGCGCCCTCCAGCACGACATCCGCCGCCGGGTGGAAAAAGACGGCCGGCACCTCATCGTCCTCCAGGGCCTCGGGGGCTTGGGCAAGACCGCCCTCGCCAGCCAACTCCTCGCCCGCACCTTCGCTCCGGAGCCGCCGGACCAGCTCATCCTCCGCTGCCGCGGCTTGGAGAGCGAACCGGACCCCGCGTCGATCCTGCGCGCCCAGGCCGAAGAGCACGGCCGGATCCACAACTTCCCGGACTGGGACGAGGGGATGAAGTACCTTCAGGAGAAGATCCCCAATCCCGCCGCCGGCTTCGCCGCCGTGGTGCGGGAGATCCGCGAGGAACGGCCCAGCCTCGTCCTCTACGCCGACAACACCGAGACCCTCCAGGACGGGCCACAGACGGACGATCCGAAAGCCCTCGGGAGCTGGCGTCCCGAGGCCGCTCCTTGGTGGAAAGAGATCGAGGGGCTCTCCCGGGAAGGCCTTCTGATCCTGGCCTCGACCCGCTATTTCTGGAAGGGCGGCGATCCCAGGACCTGGGTCGGGATCGGTCCTATGAGCCGGGCGGACGTGCTGCGCATGCTGGACTCCTACGACACCTTCGAGCCGCTGGGTCGGCAAGACCGCGAGCGCCTGGCCCGCCGGGTGGACGGTCACCCACGGACTGTGGAAGTCCTGGAGCGTCTGGTCTCGGAGCACTGGGCGGATCTGGGGCCGGGCTACGAGATGAAGGATCCCTGGACCGATCTGGTCGAGCCGGTCCTCCCCAGGCAGGAGAAGGAGATCAGCGCCGATCTTCTCCTGGAAGAGCTCTGGCAGCGGCTCACGCCCGAGGCGCAGCGCCAGTCCCGGCAGATCAGCGTCCTGCGTGTCCCTGCACCGCGCCAAGTGATCGATGGATTGGGCAATGCAACTGAGGAGCTGGTACGGACGGGTCTGCTGACGCTCTACAGGGAGCTAGGTTTCTGGGTTGAGGAGCAGAAGCTGGAATGGGTGGACCGCTGGGGGCTGCACAGCCTGGTCCGGGCGTTCGTCGAGACCAAGACGAGCGCTGAAGACCGCCGGAGCGGCCATCTCGCGGCGGGAACGGCGTATCAAGAGTGGGTGACGAAGCCGGACGCCCGCTGGTCCGAGCATGTCGAGGGGATTCACCACCTGCACTCCGTTGGCGAGGGTGACCAGGCGTGGCCGATGGTCCAGAAATATGTGTTCTGGCAGCGAAGGCGAGCCCGATACCGCGAAGCTCTCACCTTGCTCGAAACCTGCGAGGCCGCGGGTACCACCGCAGACCTGCTCGCGCTCGCCCTACTGCTCCAGGCCCAGATGCGGCACAATCTCGGCGAGAGGTCGGAGGATCTGGCCCAGATGCTAGGCCGGGCGGCGAGCCTCGCGTCCTCCGACGAGACGAAAGCCTCTGTCCTCAACGAGCACGGCATCTTGGTGAACGATCGAGGAGAGTACGAGGAAGCAGAAAAACTCCTTCGCCGGGCGCTGGCGCTGAAGGAGAAGGCTGCTCTAAGTCTAAGCGTGGCGCACCCCTCCTATGGAGCGTCGCTGCACGAGCTGGCCCGTGTGCTGTCGAATCGGGGAAAGTATGGAGAAGCCGAGGCTCTGCTTCGCCAGTTGCTGGCGAACGATGAGAAGTCTCTGGGGATGGCGCACCCCGACTATGGAGCGTCGCTGCACGAGCTGGCGAATGTGCTGACGAATCAGGGAAAGTATGGAGAAGCCGAGGCTCTGCTTCGACAGTCACTGGCGCTCTTGGAGAAGTCTCTGGGCGTGGCGCACCCCTCGTTGTACCCGACGTTAAGTAATCTTGCGGTCGTTCTTGCCAAGCAGCAGAGAGGGCAGGAAGGGGAGCCCTTCCTGCGGCGTGCGCTCGCGATTGCTCTGGAAACCCACGGGCCAGCCCATCCCGAGGTGGCCCAGTTGCTGAACGTCCTTGCCCAGCTCCAAGCGATGCTTGGCCAGCCCGAGGCGCCGGAGACGGCGCGTCATGCTCTGGCCGCCCTCAACGAGACCTTGGGCGCGGACCACCCAACGTCGCGAAATGTAGCGCCACTCCTCGAACGCATCGCCAGCGGCGGCACGATCGATCCCCTGTCCCGAGCTACTTCCGAGGCCCGCGCAGCCGCCCAGAGCGGAGACCTCGCGACGGCCGTCGCAGCCCAGGAAAAGGCGGTGGCGCTGGCGCGGGAAGCCAACGACGCCCGTGAGGCCTTGGTGAGGCTGAGCGATCTCCTCTTCAACCTGGCGCTTTTCTACGGTCGTGTGAAGCGGCACGAGGACGCGGTGCGAGCTCTGGAGGAGGTTGTGGCTCTGGACGAACGGACCGGCCACCCGGACCTGGAATCGGACCGGCAGGCTCTGGAGGAAGCGCGGCGGCAGGCGGCGCTCACCCCGGAGGAGCGGGAAGCCCTGGTCCGAGCCGAGGCGGCCGAACAGGCACGCGCCGCTGCGGTGGCGATTCGCGATCAGGTGATCGCTGCACTGCGCGGAGGGACGGATCGTACCGATCTGGCGGCGAGGGTCGATAAGGCGGCCGAGCAGGTAGCCGCCGCTGCGGAATCCGGAGCACCGGAACGTGAGCTCGCCACCTACCTTCGAGCCGTGGCCGCCGTGCTTCGAGGCGAGCCGGCTCCTGAGGTACCTCCGGGATTCGCCGAGCCGCTCACCGCGATCATGGCTGCGATGCAGGAGGGCTCGCCGTAGACGCCGGTCAGCGTTGGAACGTTGCCTCAGCTCCATCAAACCTTGTCCCGGAGGGACTACAGCACCTAGCCCAGGGATTCGACGACCCCACCTGCGAAACCGCGTGGACCGACGGCATCCACCTCGCCGTCAATCCCGGCTGGTTCGAGAAGCTCAGCGACGACCAGCGCGTCGTCGTCGTCGCCCATGAAACCCTCCACGTCGCCCTGGCGCATCATCTCCGTCGCCGCGGTCGTGATTCCAAGCGCTGGAACTACGCCTGCGACTACGCCGTCAACGCCCTCCTCGTCGGCGACGGCTTCACCCTGCCGCCGGGTGCGCTCCTGGAGCCTTCTTTCGGCGATGCCAGCGCCGAGAAAATCTACAACCTCCTCCCCACTTCCACGTCCTCGACGGGTTCCAGTGCACCCACGGCTCTACCTTCTCCCGACCCAGCCCAAGCCATGGGCGAGGTGCGCGATCAACCCCACCCGACACCACCCACCCCGGGCGCCCTTCAGGACCTCCTCGCGCAGCATGCGATCGTCATCAGCTCTCTTGCGCAACAAGCTCGCGTTTCGGGAAAGCACAGCGCCTCCGCAGAAAGGGCGGTGAGCGAAGCTCAGCATCCCGGCACCGTCGAGTGGCAAACCCTCCTTCTGGAGTTTCTCAGCTCACGCAACACGCAGGACTACACCTGGTGCCGGCCCAACCAACGCTACGCTGTCCTCGGTCTGTTCCTCCCCGCCCTTCGAGCCGCCGCTCCGGACAACATCGCCTTCGTCATCGACACCTCGGGCTCCGTGCCACCTCAAGCCCTCACCGCGGTCACCGCCGAGCTCGAGGGGTATCTCCGGCAATACACCGCGACCACCCTCACGGTTCTTTACGCTGACGCCGCAGTGACCGGGCGGGCCTCGTACACCTGCGACGATCTCCCCCTCCGGCTGACGCCCATCGGCGGCGGTGGGACCAACTTCGGCCCAGCCCTCACCGCACTGGCCAACGACGATCCCCCGCCCGCCTGCATCGTCTACCTGACCGATCTGGCAGGAACCTTCCCGGACGAGCCCCCCTCGATACCCGTGATCTGGCTCGTCTTCGGCAATCTCGCGCCCGCTGCTCCCTTCGGAAAGGTCGTTGCTCTCCCCTTCTGAAGAGGCTACCGCGGCGGTCTCTCTCACGACTTCGTGAGCTCCTGAGGACGAGACATCTCCTTTGACTCACAGCGTGGCTGACGATCAGCCCTCCCGCCTTCTCAAGCTTGAAGAAGAGAGGGAAGGAGCGAAGTGGAGCGGCTGCATGGAAGCAGCCGCGCCGCTCTCAGGCTAAGGAGGATTGAACCTGTGCTTACCAAAGATCCCAGAACTTACTTTTGTGCCACCGCTGCTGGACCCTTGGGAGGAGTCTCCTTCAAGCGTGGCATCCCTCGCGCCTCTGCCTCGATCTACTTTTCCGACGGCGACTTGCCACACATCGAGATCCAAGCCTACCGAGACGCCGAAGGAGCTCCCTGCATCCGCATCGAGGCGCGTATCCCTGGTAATCCTCTGTTTCACGTCTTCTATGACGGTCCTCTGTCGAAGCGCATCCTCCAACCAGCGCCCAGATGCCTGGAGTGCGAGGACAGGGGATGGGCAATCTTCAACGAAGCTCCGAAGGAGGGATACCTGGGCGAGGTTCAGGCCTGCGATTGCGGGCTCCTCCCTTCCGACGAGGAGGCTCTCGAGGCCGCTCGCTCGGCTGGATGGTCAGTTTCGGATTCCTACCAGATTCTCGTTGTGCCCACATCGAGATGATGCCGGAGAACAGGTCCGCGCGGAAAAGCTGGATCCCCGAGAACGCGACCGGCTGGATTCCCATCGCTGACTCGCGTCCCGGTGCCCGGTCGGCTCTCCTCCAGGCATAGCTCCTTCTCTCCCCCAAGCCGGCGGCGTGAGGTTTTGCGACGCCGGATGCATTTCCCCATCGAGACGATCCCTCCGCCCTCCCAACAGCAAAGAGAAGGGTTTTATGCGCCTCCGGCGAAGAGGCCCGGAAACGGGCCTCTCAGGCGGTTCAAGGCCGAAGAGATCCCCTCCGGCCGGGCTCCGCTTCGAGCTGCCGCGAGGAGATCTATGGATTTCTCGACTCTCACCATCCAGACCGAGCCGAAGAAAAAGCTCAACGCCAAGTCTCGGGTCTTCTCCGTCCAACTCCTCGGCTTCTTGACCGCCGACGCTCTCTGGGAACCGTGGAACGGCGGCGCGCAGGGCTCCACCCAGCGCCCTGTGTGGATCGCCTACGCCGGCACCGAGAGCGAGTCCCAACCCTTCACCGCCAACCTGCGCGGTGGCCGCAAGGCGGGCTCGGGAAACGACGTTGTCGAGACACCGCGGCGCGCGGGCTATCGCTGGACTTACCAGAAGGTTCCCGGCGGTCTCGTCACGGTGGCCTATCTGCCCGAGCTGTTCCACCTCGAGCCGGTGAAGGCCCCGGGCGAGTCGATCCGCTTCCTCTCTGCGCCGCCGCTCTGGTGGATCGCCGAGCAAGCCGCGGCGCTCGCCGCCGACTTCCGCGGCGAAGCCGAGGAAGCCGCCCGGGCCGCTCTCTTCTGTGCCTTTCTGGACCGCCGCACCGCCCTCCCTCTCGTCCACGACCTCCGCTTCCATCTCCAAGTCTATCGCGCCGCCCTCGCGGCCGGCTGGACGCATCAGCTCGTCCAAAACCGGAGAGAAGAAGGGGTGCTGGTGGGGCGTGGAGCAGAGGCCGCAGGCCTCGACGCTCCTGTCGCCTGCAGCGTCGGAGAGGCCGCGCTGACCGACTTCCTGATCCAACAAACGTCGCTCTATCACCGAGAGGAGATCCGCCGTGGCAAGACCCGCGTCGCAGCAACTGGCCGGTTACTTCCCTACCCCCGACAGGCTGCTACCCAGCTTCGCCTCGATTTTGCGGTGGCCTGAGAACCCACCGCGCACTCATCTCATCGATCCCTGCGCCGGCGAAGGGACGGCTGTGCGCACACTGCGCCGGCACTGGGTCGAGAGCGTCTTTCCCGACTCTCGCGAGCCGGCCGGACCGTGGTACTCCCACATCGCCATCCACGCCTGCGAGCTTGAGGCCGGGCGCGCCGCCGTTCTCAGCCAGAAGCTCCACTACACCATCGACCACGTCTACCGCGGCGATGCCTTCCGCCTCGCCTCGCTCGCTCCCGAGGAAAAAGGCGCCACCGTCCTCTTCCTCAATCCACCCTACGACCACGACGCCGAGCACGGACGCCTCGAGCACCGCTTCCTCCTGCGCTTCTCGCAGCATCTCCACCCCGGCGCCGGCTTCCTGTTCTACCTGGTCCCCTTCTACGCTCTCGAACCCTCGGCCAACTTCCTCGCCCGTCACTTCCTGGACATCCGCGCCTGGCGTCTTCCGGACCCCGAGTTTCAGGTCTTCCGCCAGGTCCTCCTCGTCGGCCGCCGTGCGGCGAAGCCTCTCGCCTCCCCTTCCTTCGCCCAGACCATCCGCGGATGGTCCCATGACGTCGACTCCCTCCCGGTCCTTCCGGAGAGGTGCCCGGACCCTTACCTGGTCGACTGCGAGGCCACCTTCCTCGTCGACTACGCTCTCGCGCCGTTTGACATCACCGCCGCGATGGCGGCGTACCGACCCTGGAAAGACGCTCCGGTCGGAACCTCCTTCTCCGCCCGCGGGCTCCTCGGCGCCCGCTTCGAGACCGCCATGCCGCCGAAGCCGGTCCACATCGCCCTCGCCCTCTCCTCCGGCATGTTCAACGGCCACCGGCTCGAGCCCAACGACCCGCACCGCCACCCCCCGCTCCTTGCCAAGGGGATCTTCGACCGCAAGCTCATTCCCGTCTCCGAGCGCGTCGGCTCGGCCGGCGAGCTCCTGGCCACGGTCGCGATCGAGCAGCCCAGACTCTGCCTCACCGTCCTGCGACTCGACGACTACACCTTCCACCCCCTGGAGCCCGGGACCATCCCCAACGGAGACGACGTCTCCGCCTGGAACGCCGCCGATCTCATCCTCAACTACGACCGCTCGCTCGCGCAGCTCCTGGCACAGCAGTTTCCGGCGCTCCACGACCCGCACCGGGAGGACCACAAGATCGCCCTGCCATCCCTGGCACGGAAGCCTTTTCGCGCTCAGGCGGACGCCGTACAGGCTGCCCTGAAGCTCCTCGCCCGCGGGTTCAATCCCTTCCTCGTCGCCGAGGTCGGAACGGGCAAGAGCACCATGGCCCTGACGATCGCCGCCGCCCTCTCTCCCGCTCATCACGAGGCGACGACCGCCGAGGTCCGGCGCCAGGGACTCGACGGCCCGCTGCCCCGGGTCGAGAAGACGCTCATCATCTGTCCGTCTCACCTCCTCAAGAGCTGGAGCGACCAGGCAGCAGCCGTCGTCCCTGACTTCGCGGTTCAGATCGTCGAGGGACCCGGCGATCTCAGGCGGCCCGCGCAGATCTACATCCTGAGCCGGGAAGCCGCGAAGCTCGGCCATGGCTACGAAGGTGTCGAGGAGCGATGCCCCCGCTGCGGGTCTGCGGTCGAAACATCCGCCGCGGCCAACGCTTCCCGCCGCCTCTGCTGCGCGGCCGTCGTCCGCCGGCCGCTCAATGCCGCCGCGCGCCTGGCAGAGAGTCTCGCAACGATCCTCGCCCCCGCGGATTCCCAGAGCCCGCTCCTCGACGACCTCCTGACGGCACCCGCTCTACGGCGCCGACTCGCCTCTGGAGAGGCTTCCGCATATCACTCGGCGTCGGAGGCAGCACTCCTCGGCGTCCACGACGATCTTCTCCGAGAGATCGAGACTCTCTTCCGCTCTGGGGAGTCCGGCGACCGCCAAGGCCTTCTCTCCTTGAGCCAAGCCCTTCCCAAGCTCGCGATGGCATTGCGCACGGAAAGCCGAGTCCTCCTCGCCCTTCAGACCCTCATCGGCGGGCAGCCAACCACAGGGTTCGGACCTTCGTCCTCTATCGGCGCTGCCATCTACGCGCTGGAGAGGAGGCTCGAAGAACCTAACCCGTCCCCCGCAGATTGCCCTGACTTTCGGGACTCCGAAATGGTCAGGGTTCTCGAGATCCTTCACAAGAGCGCAACCTGGACGGAGAGCCGCCCTTGCGGAGAGCCGCTCTACCAGGCAACCAAACCGCGCCGCTATCCTCTGGCGAAGCTAATCCTGCGCCGGCACGCCCGTGACTTCGGTCTGCTCATCCTCGACGAGGTCCACGAGTTCAACAACGCGGGCTCGGCCCAGGCCAAGGCCGCCCACCGGCTGACCGGCCTGCCCGGCGTCGCCACCGTCGTCCTCACCGGCAGCCTCATGGGTGGCTACGCCAGCTCTCTCTTCCCCAACTTCTGGGCTCTGTCACCTACCTTCCGGGCTGAGCTCGGACGCGACGAACGCGCCGCCTTCATCACCCGCTACGGCTTCCGCAAGGTCCTCGTCCCCCACAAGGAGTCGACGGCCATCCGGGAGCTCGGCTCGCACACCGACCGCGAGATCGGCGCCCGGACCACGATCGGCGAGGCGCCGGGGCTCATGCCGACGTTTATCCTTCGCCACCTCCTCCCGGTCGCTGCCCTGGTCCACAAGGCCGACCTGGACGTCGAGCTCCCTCCCTGCACTGAAGTCCCGGCTCCCATCACGTGTCCGGCGGATGATCTGCGAGCGCAGGCGCTTCTGGAGGAATACAGTCGGCTCCAAAATGAGCTTCTCCACCGCATCCGGGCCGACCGTTTCGTGCCCGAACGCGCCGGCCGCCTCCTGGGGGCTCTCGTCGAGCTCCCTTCCTATCTCGATCGCGCCACCGAGGATCAGCCACCCTTCGAGATCCGCTACCCCGGAGGCCCCGACAGCGAGCTCGTCGCGGCCGGCAAATCCTTTCCTTCCTCGTGGCGCACTCCGAAAGAGACCTGGCTCCTCGACCGGGCCGCGGCGCATCTCCGCCGCGGCGACAAGGTCCTGGTGTTCCTCCGCCATACCGGGACGCCGGAGCTTCCCGCCCGGCTGCTCCGGCTGCTGCGCGAGATCACGCCCCGGGTCGCCTGGCTCGACGCGAAGAAGGTGCCCACGCCTAAGCCGAAGTTCTTCCAAGGCCGAGCCTGAAATTGGCGCAACCGATTGTCCTGGTTGGAGTTGTGCCTAGACCATCCGAATCATCTGTAGCCATGTAATTTGCCTTATCGGGCGTAATTTGCATCGCCAC
>Ga0307506_10000024_pt1 | contig 70749 bp, 67 predicted proteins | sample 25_S_MG_FD_202175 | JGI IMG/M metagenome (GOLD analysis project Ga0307506, IMG submission 202175) | Soil microbial communities from Populus trichocarpa stands in riparian zone in the Pacific Northwest, United States - 25_S | ecosystem: Environmental > Terrestrial > Soil > Riparian zone > Trees... | reverse complement strand
GGCGGAGGTGTCCTCCCCCCTGGGAGGGGGAGGGTTGGAGCAGGGGGGAGGCCAGGAGGGGGGCGCTGCGAACGGCCACAACCCCTCAGTTCCCAACGTTTTGCCCGAAATTGGCGCGAGGCAGCCGCAGCAGGCGTTGATAGACATCGGAGACCACGGCGGCGACCTGTGCGTCGAGGTCCTCGGCTCCTGTCCCGGCCCTCTGCCGCGGCCGGCGCAGGGAGTCGGCGAGCCGCAAGATCTCTTCCCCGGCCGCGACCGTGAGATCGGCGCCGGCCGCCAGGCGGTCCAGGCTCTCGGGGCCGGGCTCGATGTCATCCACCTCATACCGCGCGATCAGGACAGGATGCACGCCGGTCCGTTGACCGAAGTCTTTCTGCGTCAGCCCGGAGACCGCGCGGAACAGGCGCACCAGCAGGTTCTTTCCTCTCATCCGCTCCTCCACTAACACGCCGCGAGGAATTTTCTTTCGCCGGCGCGCGACCATGAAGCACCATGGAGCCCAGTCGCGGTCCGCCGGGGCCACAGAGGCCCGGCCGGTGCCGCGCTGGAGATCCTCCCAATGCGCAAAGCTCTCTTCGTCGCCGCCCTCACCGCTTCTCTTCTCGGCGGTCCGGCCGGCCGGTCAGAACTGTTCGATCCGCTCTTTGCTTTCTTTTCCGCGGTCTGGGACGGGCAGTCCCTTGATGCCGGATGCGGGTTCGATCCCGACGGCCGGTGTACCGCGGCTCCGCAGCCTCAACCTGACGCAGGGTGCGGCATGGACCCTTGGGGCCGGTGCCTCGGCGGCTCATAGCTCGAACTGGAGGCCCTGGTCGTAGCGGGCTCGGAAGAGGTAGCCCAGAACTCGCCGGGTCAGACCGGCCGTAGCGGTCTCGTCCTCCGCCGCTTCCTGGAAGAGCCTCAGGGCTGCCAGGGCCTCCCGGTGGACTCCTTTGGATTTGAAGACCACAGTCAGACCCTTTGCCAAGATCTTCGTCTCAACCGTCCGGCCTTCGTCCAGCAGCAGTGCGGCCTCCTCCAGCAGGGCGAGGGCCACGTCGTACCCCAGACTCCTGGCAGCAAACTCCTCTCGTGCCTGCTTGAGCAAACCTCGGGCTTGCTCGGACCGGCCCAACCCAGCGGCGATGCGCCCGTCGAGCCAGGTCACACGGCTGACCTGGTTCTCGTCACCTCTCTCCGTGGCGAGCTCACGCACCTGCTGCACCAACTCGCTGGCTTCGCCGTAGCGGTTGAGATGCGTATACGTGACGGCTAAGTTGAAACGCACCATGTAGAACAGGCGCGGCTCTCTCTCCCGATCGATCAGGAGCTGAGCTTCGAGGAGAGTCTCGATCGCGCGGTTGTAATCACCCATCACCTCCAACGTGAATCCCTTATTGATCAAGGTATATGCCGGGCACCGGCTCAAGACTCTGGCCCGATCGAGCAGATCCAGGGCCTCCTCGAACCGGCGCTGATCCCGGCGCAGCGAAGCCTCCAGATCGAGCAGCCTCCCGGGATCGAGCACGCCGTCCGGGTCCGCGCCGGCCTCCCAGAGCGGCCGGGCTTCCGCGAAGTCTGCCTCCGATGCGTTCAGCTCGCCGGCCACGCGCGAGATGTTGCCGGCATGGCCCGCGGCGTAGCCACGCACCCGATTGAGCCAGCCTTCCGGTCCTTGGACCTTGCCGGCGATCTCCCGGGCGAGGCGCGCCAGGGAGGCCGCGCGATCGACCTTGCGCGAGGCCTGGACGACCGACTCGTCACAGACTTTTTCCATCAGAGCCCAGCTCCAGTGCTCCCGGGAGACCCGGATCACCGCCGACCGTTCGGTCTCGGAGAGCTTCTTCAAGAGCGCCCACTGCTCGCCGGCCTGCCAGCGGGCCGCCTCGCGGTGGGCGGGCTGCGGGTACTCGTCCAGCGGCGGAGCCGTCCGGGAGCCCCGGACCGCCGCGGCCAGGACCGGGCGGACCCGCCCGGTGATCTCCAGGACTCCCGCTTCGACCTCGTCCCGCTCCTCCTCGGTCAGGTCGCCGTGGTCCTCCAGGGCCTGGAGAGATTCGAGCGCTCCGGTCACCACCGCGACCTCGGCCGGCCGGCCGCGGAGACTGACGAGCAGGCGATCGTAAATCTTCTCCTCCAGATCCTCCTCTTTGCCGAGGTGATAGGAGATCTGCTTCGGAGGAATGCCGGACCTGGCGCCGACCTGCTTCTGCGACAGGCCTTTCCAGAGCGCCAGGATCGAGACGATCAGGGAACGGAACGATCGGACCACAGATTTCTCCCACAGAGTTTTCCGGATGATCGGGTCAGCAGCTCTCATCAATCTCTGTGCGCGGGAAGGCGGAACCGGGACACGTCCGGGCAGGTTCGGAAATTTCCTCTTTCGGGGTAGTGGGGGAGGCATGGGTTTCTTGCGTACACTAGGCCGCCATGGACACCGAAACCCCCGGCCACGATCTTGAGCAGGTGCGTTCGGAGCTGCGCCGACTGGGATATCTCAATCATGGGGTCGAGCGTTTTCTGCTCCAGGATGCTTTGCGTCCACAGCGGCCGGGGCGGACGCTGGTGCATCTTACGGTCAAGGTGGGGCTGCTCTCCGGCGTGGCGCTCGCCCTGGCGCTGGCGCTCGCTCTGGTGACGGCGAATGCGGAGGCGGCGGCGGGGCCTTTGATGATTTTTGTGGATACGCTGTTCCTCTTCCTCCATCTCTTCCCGCCGATCTCGGTGGTCACGGCGGGCGCGTTCCTGGCGCTGGGCGGGGTGCTGCTGGCGATTTTGCGGATCTATCCGGTGCGGCGCATCGAGACGCTGTCCCTGGCGGCGGCGGTGGGGGCGGGCGCGGCGGGGCTGGCTCTCGCTCTGCGCGGGGCGCGGAGCCTTTTGGCGGAAAACGAGCTGCCGGTCGCGGCCCTGCTCGGGCTCGCCACCTCGATCGCCATCTATCTCCTGATCAAGCTCGTCTATCACGGACTGCTGACGCTGGCGATCCAGCTCACGGATTCCGCTCCCGAGGCGCGCTTGTTTTCGCGCCGCTGGCTGGGATTGTCGATCCTCTCCGCCGCGTTCCTCCTCACCGTGCCGGCGCTGCTCTCCGCCCGCCGCGAGCCGCCGCCTCCACCGTCGACGCTGCCGGTGGGTCCCGGGGAGCGGGTGGTGCTCCTGGGCATCGACGGGGTGCTGCCGGAGGAGGTGGACTATCTGATGCGGATCGGCGATCTGCCGGCGTTCTCGGGACTGTCCCGGAACGGCGGAGAGGTTCTGCGCTACGCGCGCCGCGACGAGCCGCCGGCTTCCTTCTGGACCTCGGTGGCGACCGGTGTGCGCGGGCCGGCCCATGGCGTCGCTTCTCTGGACAGCTTCCGGCCGCTGGGGATGCGTACGCCGCTGGCGCGGAGCGGGCTGTTGCGCGCCTGGTGGAGCGGCGTGGAGGTGCCTCTCGGGCTCGCCGAATACAGGCCTCTCCTCGCCAACCGGCGCAGCGCGTTCACGTTGTGGGAGCTGGCGGCGCGGGGCGGCGCTCCGGTGCTGGCGGTGAACTGGTGGGCGACGTTTCCGGCCGAGCCGCTGCCCGGGCTGGTGGTGGCCCATGGCGCCTGGCAGCTCCTCAGAGACGGAGCGGAGGGGGCGGCGGCGCCGGCGGCGGAGGTGCCGGCGTTGCGGGCTCTGGCGGCGGATGCCGGCCTGGAGGCCGCGACCCGGTCGCGCCTCGCGGCGGCTCTCCCTCCGGCCGCGGCGGCGGCCGTCCTCGACCGTGCTCTGATCCCCGACCGTTTCTACCGCGAGGTCTTCACGGCGCGCCTGGCCGGCGGACCGCGCGCCGCGGCCGTCTACCTGCCGGGCCTCGACATCGCCGCCGCCGGCTGGCAGGGTGGCGACGTGGCGTTCGCGGACCTGGTGCGCGCAGAGCTGCAGGCCGCCGACCGGATGCTCGCGCAGGCGCCGGCGGGAGTGGGAACGGTGGCGGTGGTGCTCGATCCGGGGCGCCGGCGGGCGGGCGGCGAGGGCAGGGTCCTGCTCTGGCGCCGTGCCGGATGTGCCGGCGCGGGACCCGCCGGAACGAAGCCGGCGGTGACGCCGGAAGCGGTGGCCTCCGCTCTCCTGCGCGCTCTCGGCCTGCCGCAGAGCGCCGAGCTGCCGCCGCCGCCGCCGGGGTGTCTCTGGCCGCCGCCGCCGGTGTCCATCGCCGGCTACGGGACACGCGGGCGGAAGCCGGTCTCGGCGGCCGAGGGGAGCGAATACCTTCAGAGTCTCCGTTCCTTGGGATATCTTTAGATTTGTCCCGGAGCGGGCCTTCCGCCGCACCGGAAAGGATGAGCCCGGTCCGTGGCGGACCTCGGCAGAGAGGGTCTTGAGTCTCGATGCAGATCCCGTTGGAGAAGACGGTCACACGGCGCCTTGCCTATCCCGAGACGCCGCGGGGCGACCAGGTAGACGTGCTGCACGGCGTACCGGTGGCCGATCCGTACCGCTGGCTGGAGACTCTGGATTCCCCCCAGACCCGCGCCTGGGTCGAGGCGCAGAACCAGGTGACGACGGACTACCTGCACTCCCTCCCGGAGCGCGAGCCGGTCCGCCGCCGTCTGACCGAGCTGTGGAGATTCGAGCGCTGGAGCGTGCCTTTGCGGGAGGGGGAACGCATCTTCTTCACCCGCAACGACGGCTTGCAGGACCAGGGCGTCCTCTACGTCCTGGACGGCGATTCCGGTGATCTCGCCGGGGGCCGGGACGGTGAGCCGCGAGTGGTGATCGATCCCAACACCCTGTCGCAGGACGGCACCGTGGCTCTCGCCTCGTTCAACGTCAGCCCGGACGGCAAGCTGATCGCCTATGGCCTCGCCCATGCGGGATCGGACTGGCAGGAGTGGAAGGTGCGGGACGTGGACACCGGCCGCGACCTGGCCGACCACCTGCGCTGGGTCAAGTTCTCCCAATCCTCGTGGACCCATGACAACGCCGGCTTTTTCTATTGTTGCTACGACGAACCGGAGGAGAGGCACTCCCGCGAAGGCGCGCACTTCTGGCAGAAGCTCTGCTATCACCGCCTCGGCACGCCGCAGGAAGCGGACGTGCTCGTCTACCACCGTCTCGATGACAAGGAGATGGGCTTCATCCCCTACGTCAGCGACGACGGGCGGTACCTGTTCATCCACATCTGGAAGGGGACGGACAGCGAGAACGCCTTTTTCTACAAGGACATCGGGGTGCCCGGAGGCCTGGAGGCGCCGGCCGTCGAGCTGCTCGCCGCGTTCGACGCCTGCTACACCTATGTCGGCAGCGACGGTCCGTTCGCCTGGTTCGTCTCCGACTGCGGCGCCCCGCGCGGCCGGTTGATCGCGGTCGACGTGCGCGATCCCTCCCGCGAGCGCTGGCGGGAGCTGATCCCCGAGTCCGCGGAGACCTTGCAGGGGGTCTCGTGCGTCGGCGGCAAGCTGATCGCCCATTATCTGAAAGACGCCTACTCCCAGGTGCGGGTGCTCCGCCTGGACGGCGTCCCGGAGGGCGAGCTCGAGCTGCCGGGCCTGGGCTCGGTGAGCGGCTTCTTCGGCCGGCGCGAGGACCGCGAGACGTTCTTCTGCTTCACCAGCTATACCGTCCCCGGCATCATCTTCCGCTGGGACGCCGAGACCGGGGAGACCAGCATCTTCCGCCAGCCGGCGCTGTCGTTCGATCCCGACGACTACGAGACGCGCCAGATCTTCTATCCGAGCGGCGACGGCACGCGCGTGCCGATGTTTCTCACCGCGCGCAAGGGGACGCCGCTCGACGGCGGCCGGCCGACCTATCTCTATGGCTACGGCGGATTCAACACCTCCTTGACGCCGAGCTTCTCGCTGCCCTTGCTGGTCTGGATGGAGCAAGGCGGCATCTATGCCGTGGCCAACCTGCGCGGCGGCGGCGAGTATGGCGAGGAGTGGCACCAGGCGGGGAGCCGGCGGCAGAAGCAGAACACGTTCGACGATTTCGCCGCCGCCGCCGAGTGGCTGATCGCCAGCGGCACCACGGCGCGCGGCCGGCTGGCCATCGGCGGGCACAGCAACGGCGGCCTGCTCGCGGCGGCGACGCTGATCCAGCGCCCGGACCTCTTCGCCGCCGTGCTGGTGGGGGTCGGCGTGCTGGACATGCTGCGCTTCCACCTGTTCACCATCGGCTGGGGCTGGGTGTCCGACTACGGCTCGCCGGACCACCCGGAGGAGTTCGCCGTCCTCTACGCCTATTCGCCGTACCACAACGTCTGTCCGGGGGAGCGCTATCCGGCGGTCCTGATCACCACCGCCGACCACGACGACCGGGTGGTGCCGGCGCACAGCTTCAAATTCGCCGCCGCCTTGCAGCACTGCCAGGCGGGGCCGGAGCCGGTGTTGATCCGCATCGAGACACGCGCCGGCCACGGCAGCGGCAAGCCGACCTCGAAGCAGATCGAGGAGGCGGCGGACGAGCTGAGCTTTCTCTGGTCCGCGCTGACTCTCTCCGAATGAGCGGCGCGAGCTTGCCGCGCTCCGCCCGCGCCGTCGCCGGCCTCCTCCTCGCCGCCATCGTTCTCAGCCTGGCGCCGGCCGCCTCCCCACAGCCGGCTGCACAGAGCCCGCAGAATCCCATGATCGCCGCCCGCGAGCGGGAGCTCGCCGCCGTGCGCGCCGAGATCGCCCGCTTGCAGGCCCGCTTGCAGGAGCAGAAGCAGCGCCGCACCGGCCTCCAGGACGAGCTGGCGGCGGCGGATCTGGAGCTGCAGATCCAGGAGGCGCGCCTCGCCGAGGCGGCGACGGCGCGTGATCTGGCGGCGCGGCGGGCGGCGGTCGGCGAAGGCGAGGTGGCGCGGCTGGAGCAGGACGTCGGCAACGCCCGGCGCGCCATGGAGGGCCGCCTCGCGGCTTTGTACCGTCTCGGCCGCCAGGGCTATCTCCGCCTCTTCCTGGCGCTCGATCCGCGGCGGCCTCTCCTGCCGTCGCTGCGCCTGATGCGCTATCTGGCGCGGCGCGACCGGCAGACCTTCGACCGCTACCGGGAGGTCCGGGAGCGCCTGGCGCGCGAGCGCGACCGTCTCGTCGCCGAGCGCGAGGAGCGGCAGCGCTGGATCGAGCGCGAGGCGGCGCGGCGGCGGGAGCTGTTCGAGAGCCGGGCGCGCAAGGCGGCTCTCCTCGCGCGCATGGAACAGGAAGGGCAGGCCCTCGAGCAGCGGGCGAGCGAGCTGGCGGAGCGCGAGAGCAAGCTCTCCGCTCTCCTCGATCTCCTCTACGGGCGCAATCCGGGAGCCTTGGAGGGCGCGCCGATCCAGAGCTTCCGCGGCGTCCTCGACTGGCCGGCGGAGGGGAAGGTGACGGCCGGCTTCGGCGTCCGCCTCGACCCGCGCTACCGCACCCGCGTGCCGCACAACGGCGTCGACATCGCTACCGCGCCGGCGGCCGAGGTGCGCGCCGTCTTCCCCGGCAAGATCGTCTACGCCGCCCCTTTCCAGGGTTACGGCAACACCGTGGTGATCCACCATCCCGGCCGCGTTTTCACTCTCTATGCCGGGCTCACCGATCTCCGGAAGGGGAGCGGAGATATGGTATCTTTAGGCGATGTTCTGGGCCTTGCATCGAGCAGCCTGTACTTCGAGATCCGCGTCGAGAATCATCCCGACGACCCTTTGAGCTGGTTACGGGGGTCCCCATGAGTCGCAGCCGAGTCGCCTTCTTCGTCGTCTCCTTCCTCCTCACCTTCCCGATGCTGGCCGGCACGCTGTTGCGCGCCGCCGACCGCGGGGAGCCCGGCGCGGACGACGATTCCCTCTATAAATACCTCTCCGTGTTCACCGAGGTGCTCGGGCTCGTACGGCAGACCTACGTCGACCAGCCGGACATGGACGTCCTGATGTCCGGCGCCCTGGACGGCACCACGGACGCCCTCGATCCCTTCTCCCTGTACATCCCGGCCAAGCAGGTCGGCGGCTACCTCGAAGCGCGCAACGTCGGCTGGCTGCACAGCGGCGTGGTCCTGCTCAAGGAGCGCGGCGTCGCCTACGTGGTGGCGGTGGAGAAGGGCGGTCCGGCCGGCGAGGCGGGGCTCAAGCCCGGCGACATCGTGGCCAAGATCAGCGACCGCACGACGCGCCAGATGCCGCTCTGGGAGATGCAGGAGATCCTCGCCGGCAAACCGGGAACCAAAGTCAGCATGGAGCTCATCCGCCTCGGCGAGCCCGTGCAGTCCTCCTTCGTCCTCGCGCCGTTCACGCCGCCGCAGCCCAGCCTGGAAGAGGTGGACGGGGTGACGAAGCTGCGCATCGCGACCTTCGACGGCCAGACCGCGGAGCAGGTGCGCAAGCTCCTCGCCGCGGCGGAAGAGCGGACCCGCAAGGGATTGCTGATCGACCTGCGCGGCGTCTCCTCGGGCGATCCGGAAGCCGCCTATGCCACCGCCCGGCTCTTCGCCACCGGCGACCTGGGCATCCTGAAGCGCCGCGCGGAAGAGGTGCAGACCTTCGGCGCCGAAGGTCCGGCCGCCTGGCAGGGCCGCGTCGTCATTCTGGTCGACCGCGGCACCCTGGGGGCCTCCGAGATCCTGGCCACGGTGCTGCGGCAGAAGGTGAAGGCCGAGCTGGTCGGCGAGCGGACCTTCGGTTACGCCGGCCGCCAGGGGATGGCCGAGCTGTCCACCGGCGGCCGCCTGCTCTACACCGAGGCCTTCTACACCGGACCGGACAAGAAGCCGATCCGCGAGGCGATCCGGCCGGACCTTCTGGTGGATGAGCGCGTGCGCACCTACCTGGAGAAGGACGTGCCGATGACGGAGCTGATCCTGCGGCGCGGTGTGCAGCGCCTCCTCGGAAGCGGTCAGGAAGCCGAGCAGAAGGCCGCCTGACCGGCCCCACCTCTTCACATGGTGGTCCGCCGCGGCTCCCGGCCGCCCCAACGCCCCCAGCGTGTCCAGCGATCCCCGCGCCCCCGGCGTTCCGGCATCGCGGGTTTCTGGCTCTTCCTCCTCGGCGCCCTCCTGGGCGCCGGAGTCCTCTATCTCGCCTGTTTCGACTCCTCACCTCGGCCGGCGGCGCAAGAGGAGCCGCGCTCGGCGTCCGTGCCCACGAAGCAGCGCAAAGCCGAGCGCGCCGCTCCGGACACGGCGCATCCATCTCCTGAAACCGCTCCGAAGGCCGGCGAGCGCGCGGTGCCGGTCTCCCAAGCCATTCCGTCCGCCGCCGCGGACGACAGCCCGGCTCCCGGCCGCATCGCGCTGGTAATCGACGACCTCGGCCGCAGCACAGACGACCTGGTGCCGCTCGAGAAGCTCGGCGTGCGCATCACCTACGCCGTCCTGCCGTTCGAGGAGAACACGGAGGCGGTGGTGTCCGCTCTGCACAGCCGGCGCGAGGAGGTCCTCCTCCATCTGCCCATGGAGCCCAAGCACGGCGAAGACCCCGGTCCCGGCGCCCTGCGCATGGGGATGACGGACAACGAGCTCCGCACGCTCACGCTCTCCGCGCTCCAGGCGGTGCCCGGCGCCGTCGGGGTGAACAACCACATGGGCTCCAGCCTCTCCACCGACGCCCGTTCGATGAGCACCATCCTGCGCGTGCTCTCCTCCCGCGGCCTCTTCTTCCTCGACTCGCGCACCAGCTCGGACAGCGTCGGCTACCGCACCGCCATTTCACTGGGCGTCCCGGCGGCCGAGAGGCAGATCTTCCTCGACGCCGATCCAGGTCCGGAAGCGGTCCACGAGCAGTTCCTGCGCCTCCTCGACCTGGCCCGTTCGCGGGGAGCGGCGGTGGCCATCGGCCATCCGCATCCCGACACCCTGGCCGCGCTCACGGAAGAGGTCCCGCGCGCCAAGGCGCTCGGCTACGACTTCGTGCCGGTGAGCTTCCTCCTCGACCGTGCCGACCATCCGGAGTAGGCCCTGAGACAGCGCCCGCTCGCCGCTCTGATCTCGGCATGGACTGCTCTGATCTTCTGGGCTCTCCTCGCCGCCTTTTTCGTGCAGCGGCTCGCCGGCAGGAGCCTGGACGACTTCTTCATCACCTACCGCTACGCCGCCAACCTGGCGGCGGGCGACGGCTTCGTCTTCAATCCCGGCGAAAGGGTCTACGGCGTCACCGAGCCCGCGATGGTCTTCTGGCTGGCGTTCTGGAACCGCCTCACCGGCGTGCCCATCCACTGGCTCGGCACGGTGACCGCCGCGGTCGGCCTGCTCGCCACCGCCGGCCTGATGCTCTGGCAGGGGATGAAAGAGCAGCGGTTCCTCGCCGCCTTCCTCGGTGGCACGCTGGTCATGATCTCCACTTTTCTCTGGGGAATCCACGGCGCGGGCGTGCCGATGGTGCTGGCGCTCCTCACAGCCGCCGCGGTCTGCGGCGGAGAGCGTCCCGGCCTGGCAGGCGGGCTCGCGAGCGCGGCCGTCTGCTTCCGGCCGGATGCCGGCGTCGGCCTTGCGGCGCTCGGCCTGCTGCTCTGGGCGGAGAGAAAGCGCTTTCCGTGGCGCTTCGCCCTGGTGGCCGCCGCCGGCCTGCTCGCCGGCCTGCTCGCCTCCCAGCTCTACTTCGGCACCGTGGTGCCCAACACGCTCATCGCCAAGCGTTCCTTCGCCGCCTGGGACCCGGCCGAACGGGCGAGCGGCGCCGCCTTCTGGATCGGCGCGGTGCCTCTGCTGCGCCGGCATCTCGGACCGCTTTGGGTAGCCGTGATCGCCGCTGGCATCGCCGGCCAGCAGTCCCTCTGGCGCCACGGCGGCCGGCCCGGGCGCCTGCTCGTCCTCTTCGGCGGCAGCATGGCCGTCCTCTATCCCCTGCTCGGTGTGCCGTTTTTCGCCTGGTACGCCGTGCCGACCGTCACCGCCCTGCTCTTCGGCCTGGGATTTGCCGCGGACAGCCTGGCGCGCTTCCTCACCGCCCGCTCACCGCGCGCCGCCCGGCTCCAGCCCGCGCTTGCCGTGCTGCTCCTTCTGCCGTTGGCCGGCTCGGCTGTGCTCGGCGGTTGGCAGTGGGTGACCGCCCGGGGAGGCCTGCCGCACTACGAGAGCTACCGCGCGGCCGGCCTGTGGATCCGCGACCATACCGATCCGTCCGCCGAGGTCTCCGCGGTAGAGGTGGGGACACTCGCCTACTGGAGCGAGCGCCACGTCGAGGATCTCCTCGGTCTGGTGACGCCGGGTGCTCTCCCCTTCGTCGCCCAGAAAAACCTGGAGGGTGCCTTCCGCAACCATCCCACGGAGCTGCTGGTGCTGAAACCGTCCCTGGAAGGTCTCGTCGGGCCGCTGCGCAAGAAGAGATGGTTCCGGAAGCAGTACGCGGAGGCGGCCCGGTTTCCCGCCGGCGGCGGCGAGGACGTGGTGATTCTGCGCCGGCGGGACCGGGCCGGGCGCTAGCTAGGAGCAGACCAGCTCTGTTCCCGAAGACTGGCCGCCGTGGCTCGTCTTGCAGCCGGAGGCGTAGTCCGACTTCCGAAGGAAGATGTCATAAGATCGCGGAACACATGTCGCCGTTATCGCGAACCTTGCTCAACGGGCTTCTCCATTGACGCGTCTTCACCTATAGGTTAATATGAAACTGAGGCTGGTCTACCGAGCAGCTTGGACCGTTGTCGCTGTTTGTACAGACCGAGGAGACTGCCCTTTGTGGGAGCTCCTCAAAGAAGGGATAGACGACTCCGGGGAAGAACCTCAGGCCCGGAGTCAGGTTGGGAAAGAGAGGCTGCGATTGCTGGCGAGACTGCGGTCCATGGCGCTCAGCGGACCACCCCGGAACACAACGATCTCGCACCAGATCGAGCCCGAGATCTGGCAGATCGAAGAAGGACGGCTCCGGGTCCTCTGGTTCTATGACAGCGGGAAGCTGATCATCGCATCCCATGGTTTCGTGAAGCGAACCCAGAAGACGCCGGAGGGGGAGAAGCGCATGGCTCGGGAAGCTCTCAGAAGATACCGAGCGGCAAAGCTCCGGGGAGCGATCCGCATGATGGAGGACAAAAATGAAAAAAGCTGACGAGCAGTCCTTTGAGCCTCTCTTCACTTTGGCGGCCGAGCAGGAGGAGTTCTGGACGGCGGCGGCGATCATCGAATTCACCGAGGAGCTGTCGCGTTGGATGGAGCAGAACGGGGTGAGCCGGTCGGAGCTCGCGGCGAGAATCGGCGTCTCGGCGCCCTACGTCACCAAGATCCTCAAGGGAAACGTGAACTTCACGATCGGCACCCTGGTCAAGCTGGCCCGGGCTGTCGGAGCGGACCTGGATCTCCATCTGAAGCCGGTGGGCGACTCGGAAGCTCCTGCCAAAATCCGCTCACACGCTTAGAGCGCTGGTTCCCGTCCCTCCACCTCGATCACCGCCCATCGCGGCGGGCACCAGAAGCGGATCGGCAGAACGGACGTGCCGATCCCGCCGTTGATGAACAGCGTGGTGAGCCCGCGGGTGTTCGGTGCGGCGAATTCGTAGCGGCCGTAGTCGTAGTAAGGGCCAAGACTGTTCCGCGTGGTGAGGGCGCCGACGAAGGGGAGGCGCACCTGGCCGCCGTGGGTGTGGCCGGCGATCACGGCTTCGATGCCGAGAGTGGAGGCTTCCAGGACCACGTCCGGCGTGTGCGAGAGGACGATCCGCGGCGTTCCTTTCGGCGTGTAGGGGCTGTGGGCGAGGGCCATGGTGAGGCGAGTCCCCCGCGTTCCTTTGCGGAAGCCTTCCGGCTCCTGGGCGCCGGTCAGCGGTGCGTCGAGGAGCACGGCGCCTTGCGCATCGGTCACTTTCAGGTTGCGGTAGAGGACGGTGCCGCCACCCCAGCCCCAAAGGCCCACGGTGCCGGATGCGACGCGGTGCGGGCCGCGGTCGACGGCGTCGGCCTGCCAGTCGCGCGGCTCGGGACGATCGACCGGCCAAGCTTTCGCCAGGACGCGCACGGCGCCGGTCTGCATCTCGGTGCGCACGCGCAGGCGATACCAGCGCTTCGGCTTCGGGTCGACGCCGGTGTCGGTCCGACCGGTGAGCGTCGTGCCGTGGGCGACCAGGAAGAAGCTTCCCGGCTGGCCGTTCTCGGCGCGGGCGCGGCGCAGGCGGTACATGCGGTCCTCGCCGAGGACGAAGCGGCTGTGGACCGCGATCCCGGAGCCGACGTCGCCGTTCTCGATCCAGGTGTCGCAGACCGTCTCGTAGCCGCTCCAGGCGAGGGGACCGCTTTCGTCGGCGAGCCCGGCGGGCTGCGGATCCCAGTGGCTGTAGGAATTCCGGAACGGCTCGCCGTGGGTGACGCTGTAGATCTTCGTGCTCTGCCAGCGCAGCATGCGGAACGGCGACTTCCAGCGCTTCGTATAGGCGTCGTCACCCACCTGCTGGTTGAGGCCGAGGAGGAGCAGTCTGCCGTCTTTTCCGATCCGCCGCCCCTCATTGGACAGGAAGGCGGCGCCGGCACGGTCCAGGGTGGCGATGACCTCGCCGTCGTATTCGCTGTGCCCCTGGACGGCGATCACCGGCGCCACCCTGCGTAGCGCGGCGACGAACGCCGCGGCGATCGCCGTGTGGCGCGCGGTCTCCTCGCGGTCCGGCAGGTCCTGGATGAAATCGCCGCTGATCAGGATGACGTCCGGCTGCGCCGCGGCCACCCGGCTCAGGAGCTTGTGCAGGAGCGGGTAGTCGCCGTCAAGATGCAGATCGCTGAGCTGCACGAAGCGCAGAGCCGGCGCGCCCGGGATCTCCAGGCGGACGTCGTCGCGCACCAGGAAGACCCGGCGCTCGAGCCAGCAGGCGTCGAGAAGACCCAGAGTCAGGAGGAGGGCCGCGGCCAGCAGCTTGACCCTCACAGCGCGGGCCGTGGCCGGCGAGCTCCGCCGAGAAGGACTAGCAGGAGCGGGCCGGCGATGAAGCCGCCGATGTGGGCGAACCAGGCGACGCCTCCCGAGGCCGCATCGCCGGCTCCCAGCGAGGAGACGCCGGAGAAGAACTGCATGAGGAACCAGATGGGCAGAAAGACCAGCGCCGGGATCTCGACGAAGCGGACGAAGATGAACAGCCAGACCAGAGTGACGATGCGCGCCTTCGGATAAAGAAAAAGGTAGGCCCCGAGCACGCCCGAGATGGCGCCGCTGGCGCCGATCGCCGGCATGGTGGAGCCGGCGTTGAAGAAGGCGTGCGCGTAGGTCGCGGCATAGCCGCAGAGGAGGTAGAAGACGAGATAGCGGACATGCCCGAGCCGGTCCTCGACGTTGTCGCCGAAGATCCAGAGGAAGAGCATGTTGCCCAGCAGATGACCCCAGCCCCCGTGCAGGAACATGGAGAGCAGCGCGCTGGTCGCTCCCACCGCCAGGCCGCCCTCGCGGCCGGGGACGAACGCCGCGGACATCAGGAACCCTTCGAGCCGCGGCCCCAGCGACAGCTCGAAGAGGAAGACGGCCACGTTGACGGCGATCAACAGGACATTGACCACCGGCCGCGTGCGGCGCGGGCTGACGTGGATGTCGCGGATCGGGATCAAGCCGGAGACCTACCGTTTGCGGATGCGGTGCACGCGCATCAGATTGGTCAGCGGTCTGTCGCGGATCGGGTGGCCCATGAGGATGATGATCCGCTCGCCGGGAGCGACCAGATCAGCGTCCAGGAGATGGCGCTCGACGGCCTGCACGACCTCGTCGAGAGTGGCCACGTCGGTGCCGGTGACCAGCGGGCGGACGCCCCAGACGAGCTGGATGCGCCGCGCCACCGCCTCTTCGGGCGTGAAGGCGACGATCGGCGCGCTCGGGCGGTAGCGCGCCACCAGACGGGCGGTGAAGCCGCTCTGGCTGAAAGCGACGATCCGGCTCACGCCGAGCTGCTCCGCGGCGGACACGGCGGCGGCGGAGACCACGTCCGGCACTTCGAGGGAGAGATCGATGTCCGGCGGATGGGTGGCGGGATCGAGCTCGAACGTGCGCCGGGCCGGCCCGCGGCCGGGCGGATAGGGCTCCGGCCGCCGGTTGGCGCTGCTCCGCACCGCGCCGCGCGCATAGCTCTCCGCCTCCTGGATGATCTGCGCCATGGTCTTGATGACCTCGACCGGATATTTGCCGATCGCCGTCTCGCCGGAGAGCATGAGCGCGTCGGCGCCGTCGAAGACGGCGTTGGCCACGTCGGTGGCCTCGGCGCGCGTCGGCCGCGGCTGCTCGATCATCGATTCCAGCATCTGGGTGGCCACGATCACCGGCTTGCCGGCGCGGCGGCCGGCGGCGATGATCTCCTTCTGCAAGACCGGCACCTTGTACAGCGGCACCTCGACGCCGAGATCGCCGCGCGCCACCATCACGCCGTCGGCGGCCTCGGCGATCTCGTCCAGATGCTCGATCGCCGTCGCCCGCTCGAGCTTCGCGATCAGCGGGATCCGCCCGTCAGCCCCCTCCACCAGCGCGCGGAGCTGCTCGAGGTGCGAGGCCTCGCCGACGTAGCTGGCGGCGAGGAAATCGGCCCCCTCCTCGACCGCGAAGACGATGTCGGCGCGGTCCTTGGGCGAGATGTCGAACGGCAGGTTGGTGTCCGGGAGGTTGATCCCCTTACGCGTGCGCACCGGCCCGCCGTTGACCACCCGGGCGCGCACCCGGTCGCCCTCTTTCAAAATGATCGTCAGCTCGACGAGCCCGCTGTCGATCAGCACGCGCTCGCCGGTCTCCAGGTAGGCCAGGATCTCCGCATCGACCGGCAGATCGACGCCGGAAGAATCCTGGGTGCCGAGCTCCACCTCCTCGCCTGGCCGGAGCATGCGGGCGTCACCCGGCAGGCCCTCCAGCTTGCCCAGGCGATAGCGCGGCCCCATGAGGTCCATCACGACCGGGATATGACAGGACTCCTCGCGGGCGACACGGCGCACCAGGTGCAGCGTCTTGCGGTGCTCGTCGTGCGTGCCGTGGGAGAGATTGAGACGGAACAGGTCGACACCGGCGCGGACGAGGTGGCGCAGGACCTCCTCCTGCGTGCTCGCCGGTCCGAGAGTCGCCATGATCTTTGCTCTGCGTTCCATGGGCGGAAGTATACCGATCCGGCGCGGTGAGGTTCTCGGGGCCTCCGTGGTACCATTCCGCTCCCCGAGGAGGTTTTCCGCATGTTCGACGGTCTCCAGAGTAAGCTCCAGGACGTTTTCGAGAGGCTCCGAGGCGAGGGCAAAGTCACTCCCGAGGCGCTGGACGCGGCCTTGCGCCAGATCCGTCTGGCGCTCCTCGAAGCCGACGTCCACCTGCGGGTGGTGAAGCCGTTCATCGACCGCGTGCGCGAGCGCTCGCTCGGCGCCGAGGTGCTGGAGAGCCTGACGCCGGCGCAGCAGGTCATCAAGATCGTCCGCGACGAGCTGAGCGCGCTCCTCGGCGACGAGGGGACCGAGCTGCGCGCCGACGGCCGGCCGACCGTCATCATGCTCTGCGGCCTCCAGGGCTCGGGCAAGACGACCACCGCCGGCAAGCTCGCCAAGCGGCTCAAGAAGCGCGGCCGGCATCCCGTCCTGGTCGCCGGCGACCTCCAGCGCGCCGCCGCCGTCGAGCAGCTCAAGCAGGTCGGCAAGGGCGTCGACGTCCCGGTCATCGAGCCGGAGCCCGGGGAGTCCGTGCAGGCCCTCGGCACCCGCGCCCTCGGCATCGCCCGCCAGCGCGGCCACGACGTGATGATCATGGACACCGCCGGCCGCCTCCACGTCGACGCGGCCCTGATGGAGGAGATCCAGCAGCTCGCCGCGCGCATCGAGCCGCACGAGACCCTCTTCGTCGCCGACTCGATGACCGGCCAGGACGCGGTGAAGAGCGCCGAGCAGTTCGCCGCCGCCCTGCCGCTCACCGGCGTCATCCTCACCAAGATGGACGGCGATTCGAGAGGCGGCGCCGCGCTCTCCATCCGCACCGTCGCCAAGGTCCCCATCCGCATGGTCGGCACCGGCGAGAAGTCGGACGACCTCGAGCTCTTCCATCCCGAGCGCATGGCCTCGCGCATGATCGGCATGGGCGACGTCCTCTCCCTCATCGAGAGAGCCGAGCGCGGCCTCGACGCGGCGGAGACCGAACGCCTCGCCAAGCGCATGGTCAACAAGGAGTTCACCCTCGAAGACCTGCGCGACCAGCTCCGCCAGATCCGCCGCCTCGGCCCCCTGGCCTCCGTCCTCGAAATGCTCCCCAAGGTCGGCCCCCTCAAAGGCCTCGACGCCTCCCAGGTCGACGAAGGCGGCATGAAGCGCGTCGAAGCCATCATCAACTCCATGACCCCGCACGAGCGCCGGCGCCCCGACGTCTTGAACGGCAGCCGCAAGAAGAGGATCTCCCAAGGCTCCGGCACCTCCGTCGCCGAGATCAACCGCCTCCTCAAGCAGTACAAGACCATGCAGAAGATGATGAAAGGCGTCCAGGGCAAGTGGCTGCGCCGTGCGATGGGGGGCGGAGCGGGGGCGGGGCGGTAGGGCGTTAGACAGTGCGCCCCAACCGGCCGGCGGAAGGCGTCCGCTTCCGAGTCGGGACATCTCCGTCCGGCCCGGCTCCGGTATGATCTCCCTGCCTGCCGGCCCCTCATCCGGCCGCGACCAATCAAATCTGGAGGAGATTCCCATGCCCGAGACCCTTCTGGTGGAGCGCGAAGGCCGCGTCGCCATCCTGACTTTGAACCGGCCGGACAAGCTGAATGCCCTGAACGACCAGGTGCGCGAGGACATGCTCGCGGCTCTGGCGGCGATCGAGAAGGACGACGCGGTGGGCGTCGTCGTCATCACCGGCGCGGGGGAGAAGTCGTTCATCGCCGGCGCCGACATCGGCGAGTTCGCCGGCCGCACGCCGTTCGATCAGCGCCATGCCATGCGCAGCCCGCGGATCTTCGACGTCATGGCGTCGTTCCCCAAGCCGGTGATCGCCATGATCAACGGCTTCTGCCTTGGCGGCGGCTGCGAGCTGGCGATGTCCTGCGACATCCGAATCGCCTCGGAGAAGGCGCGCTTCGGCCAGCCGGAGATCAACCTCGGGCTGATCCCGGGCGGCGGCGGCACGCAGCGCCTGCCGCGCCTCGTGGGTCTCGGCAATGCTCTGCGTCTCATCCTGAGCGGCGACATGATCGGCGCCGCGGAGGCGCAGTCGATCGGCCTCGTCGAGATGGTCGTGCCGCACGAGGAGCTGCGCGCCAAGACGATGGAGCTGGCGAACAAGATGGCGAGCAAGAGCCCACTCACCCTGAAGGTCGCCAAGGAAGCCGTGCGCGCCAGTGAGCGCCTGGCTATCGAGGACGGCATCCCCTACGAGCGCGACCTCTTCTGCCTCTGCTTCTCCACCGCCGACAAGGAAGAGGGCGTCAAGGCGTTCCTCGAGAAGCGTCCCGCCCAGTGGCAGGGACGGTAAGAGGGGATCTCCGATGGCTGCTCCGCACGAGGACCTTCTGGCTCTGCGCTCCGAGTTTCCGATCCTGGAGCGCAGCACTTATCTGATCAACAACTCTCTCGGCGCGATGCCGCGGCAGGTCCATGAAGAGGTCGCGGCCTTCGCCCGGCAGTGGGACGAGCGCGGCGTGCGGGCCTGGGGCGAGGGCTGGTGGGAGATCGGGGTCACCACGGGCGACCTGCTCGCGCCGCTCCTCGGCGTCCGGCCGGGATCGGTCGCCATGCACCAGAACGTCGCCGTGGCGGCCGGCATCTTCCTCTCCTGCCTCGACTATCCGGCGGCGCGCAACCGCATCGTCTACACCGAGCTGAACTTCCCCAACGTCATGTATCTGCTCCAAGGGGAGAAGAAGAAGGGGGCGGAGATCGTCACCGTCCCTTCGGACGATGGCATCGGCGTGCCCACCGAGCGCCTGCTCGCCGCCATCGACGAGCGCACCCGCCTTGTGCCGATCTCGCACACCCTCTTCCGCAGCGCCTTCGTGCAGGATGCCGAGGCGATCGCCCGCCGCTGCCGAGAGGTGGGAGCGCTGCTCCTGCTGGATGTCTATCAGTCGACCGGCGCCGTCCCGCTGGAGCTCGAGAAGTGGGGCGTCCACGCCGCCACGGGAGGCTCCGTGAAGTGGCTCTGCGGCGGCCCCGGCGCCGGTTATCTCTGGGTGAATCCCGAGATCGCCGACACCCTGGAGCCCTCGCTCACCGGCTGGCAGGCCGATGACGAGCCCTTCGCCTTCCGTCCCGGCCCGATCCACTACGCCAAGGGCGCCTGGCGCTTTCTCACCGGCACACCGAACGTCCCCGCCATGTTCTCCTGCCGCGCCGGCTACCGCATCGTCGCCGGCGTCGGAGCCCGGAAGATCCGCGAGCGCTCCCTCGCCCTCACCGGGCATCTCATCAGCCTCGCCGAAGAAGCCGGCTTCGAGGTCCGCACCCCGCGCGACCCCAAGCACCGCGGCGGCACCGTCTCCGTCTGGCACCCCGACGCCGAGCGCCTCTGCAAAGAGCTGATCGAGCGGGAGATCCTCTGCGACTACAGACCGCGGGCGGGGATCCGGCTGTCACCCCACTTCTACAACACCGAGGCGGAGTGCGAGCATGCGATCACGGTGCTGAAGGGGTTGGCGGAAAAGTAGGCGATTGAGACCGGGCTGAGGGAGAAGTCTGAGCCCGGTCTCCGCCTGGGCGGCCTTAGGAACACTACGGAGCGTTTAGCAACGCTAGCAAGCGCTTCAGCAACGCGAACGAACGTTCAGCGGCGCTCCGGGAAGGTTCGTTTTGCGGCCGGGAACGTTCGCAACCGCGCGCTGAACCTTCCCACACCGAATACGAAGCTTCGTTCAGCCAGTGGGAACGTTCCCGGCCGCTTCGGGAAGGTTCGTTCTTGTTCCTCAAGCGTTCGTTCGTGTCTCTATAAGCTTCGTTCTTGTCTCTCAAGCCTTCGTTCGTGTTCCAGTTACCTTCGCTCTTGTCTCTCAAGCCTTCGTCCGCCGCCAGCGAACGTTCCCGTTCACCCGGCGAAGTCTCGTTCCTCCTCGCCGAACGGCCAGCTAGCTTACTCCATTATTTCCAGATTTTTACGAGATTATCCAGGGCGACTCAGGAAGCTTCCGCCGGTCCGCGTAGACCCCTACTGTGAGCGACGTGCGTTGCTGAAGCGAGGCTGAGCGGAGACGGCTAGAGATGATAGGGACACAAAGATTCTTGTGTTGCTAGACGATCAGGAACACAACCATCGCCTGTCGCGGTGCCCTACTCCCGGGCGGTGTGACTGCGTCGCGGCCCCACTCGCCCCCAAGCGTTGCCCCGGTCTGAGGAAGGCCGGACCTTCGGCCCGGAGGAAAGCTGCCACCCTCCCAGATCCTTCTGGTCGCCGAGGCTCCCTTCAGGATGACAGGACTTCGAAGGGCTCGTCGGTTTGAGGCCGCAGACTTCGCTAGTGCTAGGAGCACCAGAGATGGCAGTGATAGAGCAGATATCCTGACTCCCGATAGGCACCCACAGCTCAGCCTCCCAGTGATCCTGGGTGTTGAGTGCGCTATCATTGTGCTATCATAAAAGTCCAAAGAGGATGCTCATGTCAGACGTTCTGGTTCGAGATCTCGCCCCCGAAATCCTTGAACGGCTCAAGACCCGAGCCAAAGGGCACGGTCGTTCTCTCCAAGGAGAGGTCAAAGCCATTCTCGAAGCGGCGGCACCTCTATCCATGAGTGAAGCCCGCAGATTGGCTGAACAGTGGCAGCAGCGACTGGCTGGGCAGATTCAGGGGGACAGCACCGACCTCCTTCGCGAGGACCGGGAGCGGTGACCCGCTTCGTCGTGGATGCGAGCGTCGCGGTGAAGTGGTTTCTGCCCGAAGCCTACTCGGAAGACGCGCTCCGATTACTCCGGGAAGAGCACACGCTTCTGGCTCCCGACCTGCTTTGGGCCGAGGTCGGCAACATCCTCTGGAAGAGGAAACGCCGGAACGAGCTCTCGGTCGAAGGGGGACTCGCGATTCTCCGGGATCTCCGGCGGCTTCCTCTCCAGATCCATTCCTGTGACGATCTCGCCGATAGAGCGTGGGACATCGCCAACAGCCGCGACAGATCGTTCTACGACAGTCTTTACATGGCACTCAGCCATCACCAGGACTGCCCAATGGTGACGGCTGACTCTAAATTGTTCAACGCGATGGGAGGCGCTGCCTCTGGCCTCCTCTGGGTCGAAGACATTCCTGCAAAGTAAGCCGGGGGCGCCGGCCGGCGCCTGTCACAGCCGGCCCAGCCCCACCGGGTTGCGGCCGGCTTCGAACCAGAAAACCGCGAGCCAGGCGGCGCTCGCGAGCCCGGCAAGCCACCAGCCCAGCGTCCAGGCGCGGTACCAGCCGGGGGTGCCCGGGCGCAGCACCTCGATCTGCTGGACGAAGACGACCTCGCAGTCGGAGTCGTCGCGCCGTGTGCTGGTCTGCCGCCAGAAGTCTTCCCAGTCGTGCATCTGATAGTCGACCAGGAGGCCGCGGAGGTGGACCTGGTCTCCCAGGTGGACACGGCCGATGGCGGCGCGGATCTGCGGATCGTCGGTGATCAGATGGTTGTTGCCGATCTCGTGGAGATTGAAATCCACGCCCGAGGGGAAGCTCACGTAGCAGGTGAAGGGGCCGCTCTTGAAATTGACCTGCTGATAGTCGGGGCGGGCCAGGTTGCCGCCCCAGACGGCGCAGACGTCCTTGGTGTCGACCGAGCTGCTGTCGTGGTAGATGTCGGCCATGCTTTTCACGTCGTTGTGGCTGACCACCAGCCCCCAGAGCTCGTAGGTGGCGACCGGCCGCACGCGGCAGGCCTTGCCGCGGTATTGGAAGGTGAACGGCGCGCGGTCGGTGGAGCCCTGGAGCGGCTCGCGGCGCAGCGCCGGGAGCATGGCGGCGGGCGCGTCCAGGAGGCCCTTGCGCCAGCCGGCGACGGCCACGAGAACGAGAGCGGCGAGGAAAGCGCGGGCGAGGAGCCGGCGCAGGCGGGGGAGGGATTCATTGCTCATCGGCCGAAATCAGAGCCTCATCCTATAATCCCCTTGCCTTGAGCGACGACCAGGAACCGGACGAGGAGGATCTCCCCGCTCTGATGGTGGCTTATCAGCGCGGCGAGCTGGCGGCGTTCGAGCGCCTCTATGCCGGGCTCGCGCCGCCTCTGCGGCAGTATCTGCGCTCCCTCACCTTCAATGCGGCCACGGCCGAAGACCTCCTCCAGGAGGCGTTCTTGCAGCTCCACCGGTCGCGGCGCACGTACCGGCCGCCGCGGCCGGTGAAACCGTGGGCCTTTTCCATCGCGAGGAACGTATATCGCATGGACCGGCGCTCCGACGGGCGCCGCCGGCGCCACGAGGCGCCGGCGGAAGAGGACCTTCCCGAGATCCCGGTGCCCGCCGCGGCCGACGATCTCGCCGGACGGACGGAGGTGCGCCGCGCGCTGGCCGGGTTGCCTTCCGAAGGCCGCGAGTCGCTGCTGCTCCACCACGTCTGGGGCTTCAGCTTCGGGGAGATCGGGGGCTTGCTGGGCATCCGCGGTGGAACGGCCAAGCTGCGTGCGCACCGGGCTCTGGCGGCGCTGAAAAGGACGATGGCGGGAACGAATGACCGTGAATGACCCTCTGCTCGACAAGCTGCGCGCGCGGATCACTCCTGACCTGCGGCCGGTCCGGCCGCTGCGGCCGGCGTGGCTGCGCGCGCTGACGCTCCTCCCCTGGTCGCTCCTCGGGCTGGCGGTGCTGACCGCGATGTTCAGCCCGCGCTGGGGAGTGTCCGCACTGACCTGGGTCGTCTCGGGCGTGCAGATCTTCGTCGCCTATGTCCTCCTGTGGACGGCGCTGCGCGAGGCGGAGCCCGGCGGCCGGCCGAGCGGACTCGCCCTGGGGCTGGCGGCGGGAGCGGCCTTCGCCGTGCCTCTCGCGGTCTACCTCCTGATCCTCCATGCGCAGCCCCGGCCGATGCCCGCGGCCCGGGAGTGGCGCGTCGGGCTCGAATGCCTCTCGGTCGAGATCGCCCTCGGTCTGCCGGCCGCGGCCCTGGGGCTGTGGCTGGCGCAGCGCGGCCTGCCGCTGCGGCGGGCGGCGGCGGGTGCCCTCGTCGGGCTGGCGGCGGGCGTCGGCGCGGTGGGCATCTGGACGCTCTTCTGCCCTTTCACCTCGGCGTTCCATGTCCTCACGGCGCACGGCGGCCCGCTCCTCCTCCTCGGGCTGGCCGGGCTGTTCCTCGCCGTCTTCGTGCTCTTCCGGCGCCGCCTGTAACCCGCCTGTAACCAATCACGGGGCTCCGGCAAAGTAAGAGGTATGAGCCCTGAGACCTCGACACTGCATGACGACAAGGATCTCCTCTCCCAGATCGCCGGCGGCGCCTCCACGGCCCTCGAGGAGCTGAGCCGGCGGTACTTCTCCCTGCTGCGTGCCGAGGCCCGGCGCATCCTCGGCGACCGTGACGACGCGGAGGACGTGGCGCAGGAGGTCCTGTGGAAAGTCTGGCGGCGCGCTTCTGAGTACGATCCCTCCCGGGCCGCCGCCGGCACCTGGCTCACCATCCTCACCCGCCGCGCCGCCATCGACCGGCTGCGCCAGCGCCAGCGCCACCTCCGCCTCGTCGAGGCGCAGCCCCGGGAGAGCATGGAGGTGCCGCCGGAAGCTCCCGAGACGGCCCTCGTGCGGAGCAGCTTCGCTCCCGTGCGGCGGGCCCTGCACCGGCTGCCGCGGGAGCAGCGGCAAATCCTCGAGCTGACCTACTTCCGCGACATGAGCCAGCGAGAGATCGCCCGCGCCACCGGGCTCCCTCTGGGGACGGTCAAGAGCCGGGTTCACTTGGCGATGAAGAAGCTGCGAAGCTCGCTGGCTGAGGCCTGTTGAGGGAGGTCGTCAAGCCGTAGGCCAGGAACGCTCCCAGGATCAGGAGCACGGACAGCCAGCCCACTTGAAGCCCACCCCAGGGGCTCACCACGCCGGCGAAGACACCGCCGATCAGGGCGAGCTCGAAGATCAGGAGCGGCAGGAGACCGAGCGCGATCCAGAGCACGCGCAGCGTCGTGCGGCGCGGCGGGAGGAGGGCCAGGACCGCCGCCGGGAGGAGGAGGACGGCATGCACGGGCGCGGCGAGGAGCGCGAGGAGGAGAAGCACGCGGAAGACATAGCCGGGGAGATAGCGGCGGCGTTGGCGCAGCCGCTGCTCGGCGGTGGCGCCGCGCCAGCGTCCTGGAATGCCGCGGAAGACCAGGGCGACCCAGAGCACGAAGCCGATCTGGAGGATGTCGCGGCGCAGGAAGACGCGGCCGGCCACGACGAGATATTGATCCTCGGAGACCGGCGGTCCGGCCAGGCGGTCGAGCCGGCGCACGGTCGCGGCGACGGCGGTGGTCCACTGCTCCATGCGCCGTGGATCGAGCCGCGCCGCGATGTCCGTCGAACGATGGTAAGTGGGGTCGAGGGAGAGGAATGAGCTGTCCGACAGAGTGACCGCCGGAATCCCCCGCGCGAGCAGATTCTCGCTGTCGGCCCCGAAGCGCACGCGCGCCGAGCGCTGGACGAGCTGCATGAGGATGGAAAACTGCGGATCGGCCATCTTCAACGGCCAGCCCACGGCCTCGCCGCTGCGCAGGATGGCATGCACCAGCCAGCCGGGGGGCAGCACCCGCTCGCCGGCCGGGCGGCCTCCAGGCTTCTCCTTGCCTGTATAGAGCCGCACCGGCAGGGCATGCAGCGTCGGCCCGGGACTCCCCGGCCAACCCAGCATCTCCAGATTGAGATCGGCGAGGATACGCTCCCGGTGGGCAGGATCCAGGGCAGCCGCCCAGGCGCCACTGCCCAGCAGCCCTTTCTCCTCGCCATTGAACAGGACGACCCGCACGGTGTGACTGAGCGGCGTGCGCGCCAGATCGGCGGCGGCGGCGATGGCCACCGCGCAGCCCGAGCCGTCGTCGTCCGCCCCGGGGCTCTTCGCGACGGTGTCATAATGGCCGGACAGCACGATCTCGCGGTCGGTGGCGCCCGGGAGCACCCCTTCGATCGCGCTGGCGCCTTTGAAGAGAGTGATCCGCACGTCCCCCAGGCCCGCCCGGCGCAGGGCGTCCTGGAGCAACAGCGCCGCTCGTGCCTGCGCCGGGCTGCCGTCCGGCCGCGGGCCGAGGCGCGCCAATCCGTTCACTACGTCGTAAGCCGACGGCGTGGCCTCGCCCGCTGCCAAAACATGTCCCGGAACGACGCCGGACAGCAAGACACCAAGGACGGTCGACACCCACGATGCTCTCAAGCTGCGCATCCTCATGCCCACGATCCTACCAGGACCAAGGATCGCCTTCGGGGCCGGCGCGCACCCTCTTTGTCAGATGCTTCCCCATGTCTCCGGCGGCTCCGTCAAGACGCGCTGGGCGAGACTCGCCAATCGCGCAGCTCTGTCGTATAATCGCCATAAATCTGTCGCTGAGAGAGCCAAACTTTTCGGCCTGACCGTTGGATTCCAACGGTGCGCGCCGGTCGGCCCTGTGGAGCCTTTCGAGGTGGATCTGCGCAAGAAAGTCTTCCTGTACAGTGGTATCGTCGCGACCCTGGTCTCCCTGGTCGCGGTGATCTTCGTTCAGCGTCTGGCCGACACAGCCGGCGATGCGCAGCTCGCCCGCCAGATCGGGTGGATCCTCCTGGCCATCGCGCTGTCCGCCGGCACGCTGGCCGCCGGAGCGGCTTGGCTGGTCGTGCGCCGGGTGACCTTGCCGTTGCAGCGCCTCGCCACCACGATGTCGCGGATGGCGAGCTCCGGAGAGCTGCAGAAGGACTTCCCGGCGGCGGGCGGCGGGCCGGAGGTGCGCCTCATCGAGGAGACACTGCGCGGCCTGGTTGGCTCTCTGGAGGAGTCGCGGCAGGCCCGCGAGCGCTCCTACGTGGAGGCGATGGGCGCGGTGGTGACCGCGGCCGACGCCCGCGACCACGAGACGTCCGGCCATTCGTTCCGCGTCGCGCTCTACGCCGTGTCACTGGCGCGGGCCATGGGCTTCGGCGGCGAGGTTCTCAAGGCGATCGAATGGGGTGCTCTCCTCCACGACGTCGGCAAGATGGTGGTGCCGGACCACATCTTGCGCAAGGTCGGGCCGCTCACCGACGACGAATGGCTGATCATGCGCCAGCACCCCGGCTGGGGCTACGAGATGCTGGCCGAGGTGCGCTTCCTGCAAGCGGCCGCCCTGGAGATCATCTACAGCCATCATGAGCGCTGGGACGGGCTCGGCTATCCTCGCGGCCTCGCCGCCGAAGAGATTCCCATGGGCGCCCGGATCTTCGCGGTGGTGGACACCTATGACGCCATCACCTCGGACCGGCCCTACCGCCGCGCGTGCAGCCATCAGCAGGCGATGGCCGAGGTCGCGCGGGTCGCCGGCGAGCAGCTCGACCCGCGCGTGGTGGCGGCCTTCACCCGCCTGCCGGAGGTCGAGCTGCGGCGGCTGCGCGGACTGTGCAAGCGGGTTCACCCGGGTCTCAGCCTGCCGGCGGACCTGCTGGACACGCTGAGCGATCCGGAACGGCAGCGCGGGTTAGCATAGAAGGCGTGCGCCCCGATCTGCATCCGGACCTCACTCCAGCCGAGCGCCGCCGGCTCTTCCGGCACGGCATCGACCTCTTCAACCGCGGCGCCTTCTTCGAAGCTCACGAGACCTGGGAAGAGATCTGGCGCTCGACGGCGCCGGAGCCGCGCACCCTCTTCCAAGGGCTGATCCAGGTCGCCGCCGCGATGCACCAATTCCGCGACCTCCACCGCCGCGACGGCCCCCGCAACACCCTCGCCAAAGCGCGCGGCCATCTCGAAGAGTACGAGCCGGTCGCCTGCGGCCTGGATGTGGCGGCTCTTGTGGCGGCGGTGAAACGGTGGCAGGAATGGCTGAACGGTGAGGCCGGAGAGCAGCCGGGATGGCCCGATGTGCGGGTGGTGGACGGCGAGGCGGTGGCGTAATTCCTACGGAATTCCGTAGCGCCGCCGCTTCTCCCACAGCGCCTTGCGGCTGATGCCCAGGAGCTCGGCGGCGCGGCCCTGGTGGCCGCGGGTGTAGGCGAGAGCGTTGTGGATGAGCTCTTTTTCCACCTCGAGAAGCGGCCGGGGGCGCTCCTCGGCGCCGCCCGAGGGGGGCGGCGGCGGATCGATCAGACCGTTCGGATCGGTGCCGGTGAGGATCAACGCGCGCTCCAGGACGTTGCGGAGCTGGCGCAGATTGCCCGGCCAGGGGTGCTGCAGGATCCAGGCGCGGGCGGACGGCGCCAGCTCGGCGTCTGGCCGGCCGAAGCGTTCGCCCAGGTCGCTCAACAGGGCGTCGACCACCGCCGGCAGGTCGGCGCGGCGCTCTCGCAGCGGCGGCACCCGGAAGGCCAGGACCTCCAGGCGGTAGAAGAGATCGGCGCGGAACGCCTCCCGCGCCACCCGCCGCGGCAGATCCTCGGCGCCGATGGCCAGGAACCGCACGTCCGCCGGACCCTCCGCGCCGCCCAACGGGGCGTAGCGGCGCTCCGCGATGAGGCGGAGCAGCTTCGGCTGCACCGCCAGAGGCAGCTCTTCGACGTGATCGAGGAGAAGCGTGCCGCCTTCGGCACGGGCGACGCGCCCTTCAAAGGCGTTCTCGGCGCCGGTGAAGGCGCCGGCGCGATAGCCGAAGAGCTCGCTCTCGAACAGAGTGCTCGGAATGGCGCCGGGGTCGACCTCCACCAGGGGACCCGCGGCGCGCGGCCCGGCGCCGTGCAGGGCGCGGGCCAGAGTCGACCGGCCGCTCCCCGGCTCCCCCAGGATCAGCACCGGCGCGTCGGTCGCGGCGGCGCGCTCCGCTCCCCGCAAGCTCGCGGCGAGAGCGGGGAAATCGCCCAGCAACCGGGAGAGGGAGAGCGGCGCGGAAGTCACGTCACTGGCGGAGCTCGGCCGTCACGTCGGGGGCGTCGCCCCAGAGCCGCTCCAGCGAGTAGAACCGCCGCGGCTCTTCCTGGAAGACGTGGACGACGAAATCTCCGAAGTCGAGGAGAATCCATTGGGCGCGGTTGTAGCCCTCGACATGGAGAGGGCGGACGCGCAGCTCCCGCAGTCTCTCCTGCACCGCGTCGGCGATCGCCTGGACCTGACGCTCGCTGCCACCGCTGCAGATCAGGAAGTAGTCGGTGAAGTCGCTGATCTTCTGGAGGTGCAGCACCTTGAGATCGATCGCCTTGCGGTCGTCGGCCGCCGCAACGGCCTCGCGGACTCTGGATGCGGTATCGAGACTGGAAATAGGTCTGGGCTCTGCGTTCATGTGTAGAGTTTGTACTTTTGCACGTATCGTACCACTGACGGGTGGACCTGGCCGGCAGGCGGGTGCTCGCCACGCGCGAGCATCTCCCGCAGGCGGGTCGCGGAAACATCGACCGGCGGCTGATACAGAAAGACCACCCGGCCGCCCTGCGCCAGCTCCCTGAGCTCCGGAGGCAGGCCGGCGGCTTCGGCCTGCCACCCCGGCCGCGCCAGCACCACGACGCGCGCCAGCAGGGGGATCTCCAGCCCGCGCACCCAATGGTGCAGATCGGCGAAGGAGTCGCTGCCGATCAGCAGGTGGAGATCGGCCTCCGGCGCGGTGCTCCGGAAGTGCTCCAGAGTCTCCGCCGTGTAGGCCGGCCGGTCGAGAGTCAGCTCATAGGGTGAAACGAACAGCCCCTCCTCGTCCAGCAGCGCCATCTCCACCATCGCGTACCGGGCGTGCGGCGGCGCCAGCTTGCGGCGCGCCTTGTGCGGCGGATGGGCGGTCGGCAGGTAGAGGACCTCATCGAGACCCAGGGCCTGCCGCGCCGCCTGCACCGGCAGCACGTGACCGCAATGGATCGGGTCGAAGCTGCCGCCGAACAGGCCGAGCTTCACGGCCGGGCTTCCAACGGTCGCATCGCCAAGAGCCGCGACAGAGCGCTGATGAGCGGCGGAATGCCGTCTCCGGCGACGGCGCTGATCTCGAGGTACGGCAGCCCGCGCTCCTCGGCGGCCTGCCGCAGCTCCGCGCACCGTTCCGGGCTGGCCGAGTCCAGCTTGCTGCCGACGATCAACCGCGCGCGTTGCAGGAGCTGCGGATTGAACGCGTCGAGCTCGCGCTCCACGGTCTCCAGGTCGGTCACCGCGCCGGTCTCGCCCGATTCCGCCGACAGGTCCACCATGTGGACCAGGACGCGGCAGCGCTCGACGTGGCGCAGGAACTGGATGCCCAGCCCCGCTCCCTGGGCGGCGCCGGCGATCAGGCCCGGCAGGTCGGCGATGACGAACGGCTCGGCGAGCGGCCCTTCGGCGACCACGCCGAGCTGTGGGATCAGGGTGGTGAACGGATAGTCGGCGATCTTCGGCCGCGCCGCCGAGACGACGCTGATCAGGGTGGATTTGCCGGCGTTGGGCAGTCCGATGACGCCGACGTCGGCGAGCAGCTTGAGCTCGAGACGGAGGTGCAGGTCGCCGCCGTCCGTGCCGGGCTCGAAATTGCGCGGCGCCTGGTTGGTGGCGGTGGCGAAGCGGGCGTTGCCCTTGCCGCCGTGCCCGCCCTTGGCGGCCATGAGACGCTGGCCGTCCTCCAGGATCTCGCCGATCAGCTCGCCGCTCTCCTTGTCGTAGACCACCGTGCCCAGCGGCACCTGGATCTCGAGGTCCTCACCGGTCTTGCCCGACTTGTTCGATCCTTCCCCATGGCGCCCACGCTGGGCGGCGTAGAGCGAGGCGAAGCGGAGATGGTAGAGCGTGTTGCGGCTCCCCTGGCCGACCAGGTAGACCGCTCCCCCATCGCCGCCGTCGCCGCCGGACGGTCCGCCCTTGGGGACGTACTTCTCCCGACGGAAGGCCACGCAGCCGTTGCCACCACGCCCGCCGCGGACGTGGATGGCGGCTTCGTCGAGGAAGATCAAACGGTGGTGGGAGCTTCGGTGGTTTCCGGAGCCGGAGCCTGAGCGGTGAGGATGTGGACGAACTTGCCGCGCCGGCCACGGTCCTGGAACTTCACGATTCCGTTGACCTTGGCGAAGAGCGTGTCGTCCTTGCCGCGGCCGACGTTGAGACCGGGGAAGAAGCGCGTGCCGCGCTGGCGGACGATGATCGTCCCGCCCGTCACCGTCTGGCCGCCGTAAGCCTTGACGCCGAGGTTCTGCGGCTGGGAATCGCGGCCGTTGCGGCTGGATCCCTGTCCTTTTTTATGTGCCATGGGTCTGTGCTCCTCTGCCGCCGCTCAGCGCGGCAGCTCGATCCCGTCAATGCGGATGCGGTGCAGGTTCTGCCGGTGGCCCTTGGTCCGCCGCCACTGGCTGCGCTTCCTGGTCTTGAACACCCGGATCTTCGGTCCGCGCACGGCGCCCACGAAGGAGCCCGTCACCGCGGCGCCGGAGACCACCGGGCTGCCGATCTGGAGCCCGTCGTCGCCGGAGACCATCAGGACACGGTCGAAACGGACCGCGCTTCCCGAGTCGCCGATCCCGGACAGGAGCTCAAGGTCGAGAACGTCGCCGGGTGCGACGCGATATTGCTTGCCACCACTTTCGATCACTGCGTACATAGAGATGCTCCGAGAGTCGTCAACGAAAACGCGTGGACGGTGGAACCTACCATAGGTCCGACCAATGGTCAACGACACGCCCCGGGCTTCGATGGGATCAACCGCGGCCTTTGCTGGAGTATCCTGGCCTTATGGTGTTCTACGTCTTCACCCTGCTGACCATGGCCTATCTCTGGCTGGTGGGCGCTCGCCGCCGCCGCCTGCAGGCCGGACCGGTGTCTCTGGTCTACTATCGGATCGGTCGTAAAAACGGGGAGCCCTGGATCCTTCTCCACGGCCTGGGCTCGGTGGCCGCGAGCTGGGGTCCGGTCCTGCGCCGCCTGCGCCGGCATTGCGACATGGTGGTGCCCGAGCTGTCGTCGCTCGGCGGCTCCAGCATCGACGGGGTCGCGGGCGGCGGCCTCGGCGTGCGCCAGGGCGCGGAGGTGGCGGCGCGCCTGATCGAGGCGGAATTCGGCGGCCGGCCGGTGACCGTCGTCGGCATCAGCCTCGGCGGCTGGCTCGCCACCCGGCTGGCGCTGGAGCGCCCGGAGCTGGTGTCGCGCCTCGTCCTCATCGACGCCGGCGGCTACCGCCACCAGGACTGGGACGAGATCGAGCGCCTGGTGCGGGTGCACGACATGGCGGACGTCGACGAGCTCTATCGCGCCCTCTTCGTCAAGGCGCCCTGGATCATGCGCCTGTCGAAGGCCGGCTTTCTCAAGGCCTACACCTCTCCCGCCGTCACCGGCGTCCTCGACGGCCTCACCGAGGAGGACACCTTCGACGACGGCGATCTCGGCCGCCTGCGCATGCCGGTCGCTCTCCTCTGGGGCGAGAAGGACGGCCTCTTCCGCGTCGACGCCGCCCGCGCCATGGCCGCCGCCCTGCCTGACGGCACCCTTGAGGTCCTCCCCGGCTGCGGCCATGCCCTCCATATCGAGCATCCCCGGCGGCTCGCCGCAGCCCTCCGGAAGATTCGCACCCGGACAGCCCGGCCCGTTCCCGCCGTTCCCATCGTTCCCACCGCCTCTGATACCCCGCGGCGCTCCCCTTCCTCGGCGTAGAGATCTAGAATCTCCTCCAGAACCCCTTCTCTGGAGGAACGGCCCATGGCGAGCCCCGAATATGTCGTCTGCCTGGAGTGCGAGACCCCGTGCTACGTCTTCGAATGGGAGGACGGCAAGCTGACCGAGGTCCTCTGCCAGACCTGCGCCAACGACGACCCCGAGCAGTTCTCTCTCCCCGAGGATCTCGAAGACATGTAAGGTCCGTGATCAGCTCACTTCGAAGACATCACCAGGCCCCGTTTTTACGGGGCCTTTCTGTTTGTTCTACTTCGATGGGATCGACCCAGCTTCGATGGGATCCACCGCCGGCAGCTCCAACGTCATCACCGCCCCCTCTCCCGCCGCGCTCTCCACCTTCATCCGGCCGCCGTGGGCGCGCGCGATGCGGTCCACGATCGCCAGGCCCAGCCCGGTGCCCCCCTTCCGCGTGGAATAGAAGAGGTCGAAGATCTTCGCCTGCTCCCCCACCGGGATGCCGGTCCCGTTGTCCGCCACCTCCAGGAGCACCGAGGGACCCTGGCGGTGGGCGGTGAGCCGCACCACCGGCGGCCGGCCCGCCTCCTCGGCGGCCAGCAGGGCGTTCTGCACCAGGTTCAGCAGGAGCTGGTTGATCTGTGACAGGTCGGCCCGCACCCGCGCGCCACCACTCCGGTCCACCACCACCACCTGCGCCCGGCGCTTCCGGATCTCCCCTTCGAGGATCTGCGGCACGCGCTCGAGGAGCCGCGCCGCCGGCACCTCTTCGAGATCCAGCGGACGCGGCTTGGCATAGGCGAGGAAGTCGGTGGCCAGGCGTTCGAGACGGCTGAGCTCCGAACGGGTGATGCCCAGCAGGCGCTTCGAGAGGGGGGCGGCGCCGCCGTTCTCGGCCAGCTCCTCCTCGAGCATCTGCATGTTGAGATTGAGCGAGTTCAAGGGGTTGCGGATCTCGTGCGCCAGGCCGGACGCCAGCGTGCCGATATAGGCCATGCGCTCCGCCTCCGCGGCCTGCACCTCCAGGCGGCGGGAGCGGCGCAGGAGCAGCCAGATCCCCACGTAGGCGGAGAGCAGCAGGACCATGGAGATCACGCCGATCACGGCCGCCTGCTGGATCAGCTCGCGGCGCAGCACCTCGATCCGCGTGGCGAGCACCGGCGCGCTGATGCCGATCTGGAGCTCGCCGAAGTCACCGATGGGCACCCTGACGTCCGGCACCTCCGTCTGGTAGGGACCCGACGTCCACGTCGACGTCTTCTTCTCGACGCGGTCCGGCAGCTCGGCGGAGCCCAGTGGCGCGACCTGGGGCGGGGTTTGGGCCGGGGTTTGGGCCGGCGGCACGGGCACCTGCGCACTGCCGGTGCCGCGGTAGACGAGGACGCCGTTCTTGTCGCGGATCTCCACCCAGCGGACGATGTCGCGCTGGTGCAGGATCGAATCGATGTAGGTCTGGGTCTCCTGCTCGACCGCGAGGGCGGTGTAGAGGTCCTTGTCCTGCCGCTCGGCGCGGTGCGCGATCTGTTTCGCCAGGGTTTCGGCCTCGGCGCGCGTTTCGAGGAGCACCCGCTCGACCTCGCGCTGCGACAGGGAGCGGAAGATCAGCCAGCCGAACAGCGCGATGTCGAACAGGACGAAGAGCCCGAAGACGACGGATGCGACCAGCAGCCGGCGCGACGGCGCGAGGCTCGGCATCCGATTTTTCATCCGGTCCGGCATCCGATCCGCCATCCGATAAGAATAGCAGGGCTTCTTTTTCCACAGCCACTCGGATAGGATCGCCGGGCCTCTCATGATCGGACCCGCGACCGGCCGACCGGCCAAGCTCATCCTCTTGACTCTGCTGGCAGCCTCCCTGCTCGCCGGCTGTGGCCGCCGCGAGGACGAGCGCCAAGGCGCGCACCCCACGCCGGCCGGAGCGGAGACGCCGCGGCGCGGCGGCTCGGTCACCGTGGCCGTGATCGCCGAGCCCGGGGGGATCAACGAATATACGACCCCGTCGAGCCTGGCTTCGGACGAGGTCCTGTTCACCGTCTTCCGCCATCTCGTCCAGGAACAGCCGGACTTCTCCGAGCACCCGCCGACCTTCGCGCCCGAGCTGGCCGAGTCCTACGAGTGGTCCGCCGACCACAAGACTCTCACCTTCCACCTGCGCGAGAACGCCGTCTGGAGCGACGGCGTCCCCGTCACCGCCGAGGACGTGCGCTGGACCTGGCAGGCGCAGACGAATCCCGACGTCGCCTGGGACAACGCATTCATGAAGCGCAACATCCGCGACGTCGAGGCGGTCGACCCACACACGGTCCGCTTCCACTTCACCCGCGCCTACGCCAAGCAGATGGGCGACGCCAATGAGGGCACCATCCTGCCCAAGCACGCCTGGGAGACGCTCCCCTTCGCCCAGTGGCGCCAGAGCGCCGACTGGTTCAAGCAGCACGCGGTCTACTCCGGCCCGTTCGTGATCGCCTCCTGGAAGACGCAGCAGGAGCTCGAGCTGCGGCGCAACGAGCGCTTCTACGAGAAAGACCGTCCCTATCTCGACCAGGTGGTGCTGCGCGTCACGCTCGATCCGGGCAGCGCCCTCATCCAGCTCCTCAACGGCGAGGTCGATTTCTTCGCGCAGATCCAGCCCAACGACGCGCCGCGGATCAAAGCCGATCCGCGCCTCGACGTGGTCTCCTACTGGTCCAACCTGTACGTCTTCGTGGCCTGGAACAACGACGATCCGCTGTTCGCGGACCGCGACGTGCGCCGGGCTCTGACCCTGGGCATCGACCGCCAGGCGATCGTCGATACGATCCTCGGCTCGTACGGCCGCGTCGGCGTGTCGCCGATCCTCTTTTCGATCTGGGCGCACGACCGCACCTTGCAGCCTCTCCCGTACGATCCCGCCGAAGCGCGCCGGCTCCTCGAGTCCAAGGGGTGGAAGGACAGCGACGGCGACGGCGTCCTCGACCGCGGCGGCAAGCCGTTCGCCTTTGAGCTGTCGAGCAATGCCGGCAACCAGCAGCGCGCCGACGCGGCGGTGATGATCCAGCAGCAGCTCAGCAAGGTGGGCGTCCGGGCCACGCCGCGCACGATGGAGTTCAACACCCTGGTCGACCAGGCCAACAAGGGCCGGATCGCCGCCATGGTCCTGGGCCTGAGCATCGACACCAGCCTCGATCTGACAGGAAACTTCCACAGCAGTCAGATCCCGAGCCCGACCAACGAGGGGAGCAACTTCGAGCGCTACCGCAATCCCGAGGTCGACCGCCTGCTCGACGAGATCGCGGCGACGCCCGACCTGCAGAGCGCCCGGCCCAGACTCGATCAGGTCCAGCGGATCCTGCACCGCGATCAGCCGGTCACCTTCCTCTGGGAGTCGCAGCGGCTGAGCCCGGTCAACAAGAGGATCCATGACGCAAAGCCCAATGCCCTGCGTTCCTTCTTCAACTTGAAGGACTGGTGGGTCGAGCCGCAGGGCTGAGCCGTGGCCGGTTTCCTCCTGCGGCGCCTCGCCGCGTATCTCCTCCTCCTCTATCTGATCCTCACCGTCACCTTCTTCCTGATCCATCTCGCGCCGGGCGATCCGGTGCGCATGGCCGAGGACCAGCGGATGACGCGTGAGCAGCGCGACCAGTTGCACCGGATCTATCACCTCGACCGCCCGCTGCCGGAGCAGTACCTGGCCTGGCTGAGCGCCGTCGCTCTGCACGGTGACTGGGGGATCTCCTTCTCGCACCAGCGGCCGGTGACCACCGTGATCGCCGATTTCCTCCCGCGGACCCTCCTCCTCGCCGGCGCCTCGCTGGTCGTGGAGTACGCTGCCGCCCTCCTCTTCGGCATCGCCGCGGCGCGCCGTAGCGGCGGCGCGGCCGATCACGCGATCCGCGTCCTCTCCGTCCTCCTCTCGGCCCAGCCGGTGTTCTGGCTCGGGCTGATGGCCATCCTCCTCTTCTCCTATGTCTGGCCGGTCTTCCCGGCCAGCGGGCACCTGGCCTTGCCGGCTCTCGTCCTGGGTCTGTTTTCCGCCGGCTCGACGCTGCGTTTCGTGCGCGGCAGCCTGCTCGAGGTGATGAGCCGCGACTTCATCCGCGCCGCCCGCGCCAAAGGGCTGTCCGAGGCGCGGGTGGTGTGGGTGCATGGCTTGCGCAACGCGCTGACGCCGCTGATCCAGCTTTTCGGCATGGCGATCCCCGCCCGGCTCAACGGCGCGCTGATCGTCGAGGTCGTCTTCTCCTGGCCCGGCATCGGCTGGCTGATCTTCACCTCCGTCGCCACCCGCGACTACCCGCTCCTCCTCGGCACCACCGCGCTGTCCGCCTTCCTGGTCATCATGGGCAATCTGGTGGCCGACCTGATGCACGCCGCCGCCGATCCCCGGGTGCGGCATGCCTGAGGGCGGGCGCCTCCCGCCGACCCTGCTCTGGGGGATCGGCCTTCTCTTCGCTCTCAGCCTGCCGCCGCTGGCGGCGCCCTGGCTCGCGCCCTACGATCCGGCGGAGCAGATGGACGCGGCGGTGGCGAAGAACCGGCCGCCGGGAGCGGTCCTCGCCGCGGTCCAGTTGGCGGACGGGAGCTGGCGCCTGGCCGAACGGGCCGAACGCGTGCCGGGTGGGCTGCGCCTCGAGACCGGCGGGCGCAGCGAGGTCCTGCCCGAGAGCGCGGTCCTCAATATGACCGCGGACGGCGTGGCGGACCGCCGCCGCTTCCTGCTCGGCACCGACCGCCTCGGGCGCGACCTCTGGGCGCGGATGCTCTACGGTGGGCGCATCTCGCTGCTGATCGGCGCCCTCTCGGCGCTCCTCGCCCTCACCCTGGGCGTGGCGGTCGGCGCCGCCGCGGCTCTCGGCGGGCGCTGGGTCGACATGGTGCTGATGCGTCTGGTGGACGCCTTTCTCTCTTTCCCCTGGATCTTCCTGGTCATCACCCTGGCGGCGCTGTTCAAGCCGGGGACGATGCCGCTGGTGCTCATCATCGGGGTCACGGGCTGGATGGGGATCAGCCGCCTGCTGCGGGCGGAGATCCTGGGGCTGAAACAGCGCGAGTTCGTGCTCGCGGCGCGCGCCCTGGGGCAGCACCCCTTCGCCATCTTCTGGCGCCACCTCCTGCCCAACGCCTTCACACCGGTGCTCATCCAGACGACGATCCTCGTCGGCGAATCGATCCTCGTCGAGTCGGCCCTCTCCTTTCTCGGCTTCGGCGTCCAGCCGCCGACGCCGAGCTGGGGCAACCTGGTCGCCGAAGGGAGCGGCCCGAGCGCGCTCTTCTCCTCCTGGTGGCTGGCGACCTTCCCCGGCGTGGCGATCACCATCACGGTGATCGCCCTCAACCTGACCGGTGACGGCCTGCGCGACCTCCTCGATCCGCGCAGCCGCGAGCGCGGCCCGCTCGATCTTCTCCTCCCCGGCTCCCTGACGCCGCCGCCCGCGGCGGCCGATGCTACACTGCCGCCCTTGTGAGCGAACCCCAGCCTCGTCCGTCCGGAACATCGCGCCGCGCCCTGATCCCGGTCTTCGTGACCGTGCTGCTGGACCTGATCGGCTTCGGGATGATCATCCCGCTCCTGCCCTTCTACGCTCAGGCGCTCCATGCGACCCCGGTCCAGATCGGCTGGCTGTTCGCCTCGTACAGTCTGACGCAGCTCCTCTTCGCGCCGCCCCTGGGCCGGCTGTCCGACCGCATGGGGAGGCGGCCGGTCATGCTGGTGTCCATCGCCGTGGGGATCGGCGCCTACGTGCTCTTCGCTTTCGCCCACTCCTTCGCGTGGCTCCTGGTGGCGCGCTCCCTCGCCGGCCTGGCCGCCGCGAACTACGGGATCGCTCAAGCCTACGTAGCCGACGTCACGCCGGCCGCCGAGCGCTCGAAGGCGATGGGCATGGTGATCGGCGCGGCGTTCGGCCTCGGCTTCGTCCTCGGTCCGGCTCTGGGCGGCGCCCTGTCGCTGATCGACCCCATCGTCGTCCCCCTCGCCGCCGCCGTTTTCGGCGCCGTGAATCTCGCCGCCGCGCTGGTCTGGCTCAAGGAATCGCTGCCGCCGGAAATCCGCGGCAAGGTCAAGGGTCCGTGGTTCGAGCCCCAGAGCCTGCTCCGCGTCTGGCGCAACCCCGCGGTGCGCGGGCTCATGCTCCTCGCCTTCCTGGTCACCTTCTGCTTCTCCATGATGGAGACCACTCTCGCCCTCTACTGCCAGGCCCGCTTCGGTTTCGGCAGGTCCGCGAGCTCGGCCCTCTTCGTCTACGTCGGAGTGCTGCTGGTGCTCGTGCAGGGCCGCCTGGTGGGCACCATGGTCAAGCGGTTCGGCGAGCGGCGGTTGATCCTCGACAGCATCCTGGTGATGGCGGCCGGGCTGCTGATCCTGCCGTTCTCCGGGAATCCCTGGCTGCTGCTCCCCGGTCTCTCCCTCCTGGCCTTCGGATCAGGGTTGCACAATCCGTCCAGCCTCGGCTTGCTCAGCCTGCTCACCGACTCCAGAGAGCAGGGCGGTACGAGCGGCATCTACCGCTCCTTCGGCGCTCTCGCCCGCACGCTCGGCCCGCTGGCCGGACCGTGGCTGTTCCAGACGGTCGGCATCCGCTCGCCCTTCTGGGCCGCCGGCGGGTTGATGCTGGCCTCGTTTCCTCTCGGCTGGAGCCTGCTGCGCCGCATGAAGGTCGGCTGAGCGGTCGGCTGGCGTGCTGACCCGCGACTTCGATTTCACGCTGCCCGCCGGGAGCATTGCGCAGCAGCCGGCGCCGCGCGGGGAGAGCCGCCTGCTCGTCCTCGACGCCGAAGGAGCGGAGCGCCACCGTTCCATTCGCGACCTGCCGCGCCTGCTGCGGCCGGGCGATCTCCTCGTGCTCAACGACACCCGCGTGATCCCCGCCCGCCTCTACGGCCACCGGCTCCCGGATCAGGGCAAGATCGAGATCCTGCTGACGGAGAAGATCGGCGAGCGGGATTGGGACGCTCTCGTCAAGCCGGGCCGCCGCGCCCGGCCGGGGACGATGATCGCTCTCCAGGAGGATCTCACCGCCGAAGTGATCGAGAAGGACCCGGCCGGCCGCCACCGCCTGCGCTTCTCAGAGCCGATCGAGCCGCATCTGGACCGCCTCGGGCACGTGCCGCTGCCGCCCTACATCCATCGCGACGACGAAGCCGCGGACCGCGAGCGCTACCAGACCGTCTATGCCCGCGAGCCCGGGGCGATCGCCGCGCCCACGGCGGGCCTCCATTTCACGAGCGAGCTGCTGGAGGAGATCACGGCGGCCGGCATCGAGACCGCGACGGTGACTCTGCACGTCGGCCTCGGTACCTTCAAGCCGGTCACGGCCGAGCGGATCGAGGACCACCGCATGGAACGCGAGCGCTGGGAGGTGCCGGGCGGTACGGCGGAAGCCCTCCGCCGTACCCGCGCGAGGGGCGGACGGGTGGTGGCGGTAGGGACGACGGTGGTGCGGACGCTGGAGTCGGCGGCTCTCGCCGGCTGTCTCGCCGAGGGCGGGAGCGGCGCCACGGAGCTGTTCATCACCCCTGGATTTCAGTTCCAGGCCGTGGACGTGCTCCTCACCAACTTCCACCTCCCCCAGTCGACGCTGCTCATGCTCGTCTCCGCCTTCGCCGGCCGCGAGCGCGTCCTCGCCGCCTACGCCGAGGCGGTCCGCGAGGGGTACCGCTTCTACTCCTACGGTGACGCGATGCTCGTCGAGCGCCGCGCCGGTTAGTCTCGTTTCCGAATTCGAAGGTTCGCGGGCTCAATCACGGAAAACGCCTGTTTCATCTCGTGGCCGTGATTCCGAATCACCCGCACGACGATCTCGGCCTTTCGCTGATTGGAGAGACCTGCCAACCGAAGGAGAACGACTCCACCACGCGCCCGCTCCTGCCGGAAGATCAGCTCGCCAAAGTCTTTGTCGGCTGTCACCAACAAAGCGTCTTGCTCACCGGAAAGACCAAGAACTGTCTCGTCGGCGATCCCGGGGTCGAGCTCCGCGACGTAGAGGACCTCATGTCCATCTTCCCGAAGCCCTACGACGATCGGACGGTCGATACCCTCGTCCGCGAGGAGCTTCAAGCCGCCTCATGGGCAAGCGGATAGACGACATCGGCCCGCAAGGCCCGGGCCGCGAACTCGAGAGCCGCCAGAACAGCGTCTCGCGTCAGCCGCGGATGGGAGTCGAGGAGCTGCTCGACGGATTCGCCCGCCGCGAGCTTCTCCAAGATGGACTCCACGGTGATGCGGGTTCCGGCGACCACCGGTTTGCCCATCATGACCGCCGGGTTCGATTGGATCAGGTCTCTCTTCATAGCCCTCAGTATAAATCCTACGGCGACGCGATGCTCGTCGAGCGCCGCGCGATGCGACTCGCCAGCACCGCGGCACCGTAGCCGTTGTCGATGTTGACGACTCCGACGCCGGGAGCACAGCCGTTGAGCATGGTGAGGAGCGGAGCGAGGCCGCCGAACGCGGCGCCGTAGCCGACGCTGGTGGGGACGGCGACCACCGGCGCGGCGACGAGACTGGCGACCACCGTGGGGAGGGCACCGTCCATGCCCGCCACCGCGATCACGACATCGGCGCTGCGGACGGCGCCCAGGTTCCCCAGCAGGCGGTGGAGGCCGGCGATTCCCACGTCGTACAGCCTTTCGATGCGGTGCCCGAACCAGCCGGCGCAGATCGCGGCTTCCTCGGCGACTCCGAGATCCGAGGTGCCGGCGGCGAGCACCGCGATCATTCCAGGAAGCGGAGGATGGGGCTCGCCGCAGGTGAGAATGTGGGCGCGCTCGTGGTAGACCGCGTCCGCTCGGCCGGCGCGCACAGCCTCCGCCACGTCGGGCCGCAGCCGGGTGACCAGGACGCGGCCGTGCGCCTGGAGCATGCGGTCGATGATCGCCTGCAGGTCCGGCAGGGTTTTTCCCTCGCCATAGACCGCCTCGGGCAGGCCGTTGCGCAGCTCGCGGTGGAGGTCCAGCTTGGCGAAGCCGAGATCGGCATAGGGCAGCTCGGCGAGCTGGCCCAAGGCCTGCTCGGGGGAAACGCCACCGGAAGCGACCGCCTGGAGGAGCTGCCGGAGCTGATCCGGATTCACGGCGTGGCTACCAAGTCGGCCCCGCCACGCCGGTACCCTCTCGGATCGAACGTCACCCGGGAGAAGCCGAGAGAGCACAGCCGCGGCTCGATCTCGTCCCAGAGCGTGGCGAGGCGCGCCACCTCGTCCGGTCCGACCTCGACCCGGGCCGCGCCTTCGTCATGACGGACACGAGCGATGCGAAAACCGTGGGAGGCGAGCACCTCTTCGGCCGACTCGATGCGGCGCAGCTTGCCGAGCGTCACGATCTGTCCGTGGGGGATACGGGACGACAGGCACGCGTTGGCCGGGCGGTCCCACACCGACAGCCCGAAGGCGAGAGCGAGCGCACGCGTCGTCCCCTTGTCGATGCCGTGCGCGAGGAGCGGCGAGTAGACCCCGCGCTCGCGGACCGCCGCCAGCCCCGGCCGGTCCGGCCCGGGGTCCGAGGCGTTGGTCCCGTCGCACACCACCGCGTAGCCGCGGCGCGCCGCCTCCGCGAGCATGGTGTCCATGCGCATCCCCTGGCAGACATAGCACCGGTGGCTCGGATTGGCCACGAACTCCGGATCGTCGAGCTCGCTGTACGTCACCACCTCGTGCCGGATCCCGATCTCCGCCGCCACCCTGCGCGCATGATCGAGCTCCGCCCCCGCCAGCGTCTCCGCCGCCGCCGTCACCGCGAGAGCCCGCTCACCGAGCGCCCGCCGCGCCGCCGCGGCCACCACCGCCGAGTCCACACCGCCCGAATAGGCGACCAGCACCGACCCGCGGCCCGCGAGGTCCGCCAGCAGCGCATCGATCCGGGGGGTGAGGTCCGTGTCGCTCATCGCGCGGATCGTAACATGCAGGGGGAAACGTCCACGAAGCTGCCGAGGGCGGTTTCTGGGCAGAAGTTCCAGCGATTCCCGGCTGTGCGGGGCTTGCCCGGGGCCGGAGGGTGAGGGCGCTGAAGTGGAGACTTTGACGGGATTCTGTGCATAACCCTTGGCACCGTGAATATGCCAATTGGACGTGGTACGTTGGCGGGAAAGGACGCGCCGGGCAGGCTTGTCGTCTCTGCGCAACGAGCCGAAGGAAGAGGCTCAGGGTTTGCGTTTGAACGCGCCGGAGGGCATCTTGGCCCTCTCCCACTCCGGGTCGAATCCGCCCCGGCCGGGGTGGTGTCCTAACTGAATGTTGACGGTACGGGGGTGCTCCGGCGGCTGGAGATCCGGGGTACCGTTCTCCCCGTAGGGGAGAGCATACGGCTCTCTCCACACCGAACAGACGGCCCCGGCAAGAGCTGAACCCTCCGGCCGGAGCCTGACCGAGCACGGAGATTCTACCCCCATGCCCAGCTCATCCGATCCTACACCCGACACCCCGCCCACCGCCGCCGTCCCGCCCATCATCGACCCGGAGCACTTCGAACGCTTCGAGGGATTCCGGGAGACCACGCTCGCCTACTTCCTGGACAAGGAAGCGAACGCCGCGCTCCGGACCGTCGGCCAGCTCCTCTACACGATCGTCCTCGAATACTGGCACCACTGGCCGGAGGAGCCGGAGGGAAGCTTCCGCCACGGCGCCCGCGCCGTCATCGCGGACATGCGCCACGTTCAGGGGTATCTAGTCTACATGGGACGGGAGAACGAAGCCTCTGTCCTGGCACCGCACGAGGCGCACCTGTCCAAACAGTGCCCCGCCCTCGCCCTCCGCGTCCAGGAGATCGCCGACAGCCTGGAAAAGGAGCTGGGCACGTGGCGCGGCGAGGAGGAGTGATGGACACCATCACACTCTCCGTCCCTCCCGCGTGGCGTCAGGTCGCCCGGTACCTCGGGCACCGCGACGTGCGCACCTGGATTCGCGACGTCGTCGGCGACATCCTCGAAGTGAGGCCGCTCTGCTACGTCCCGATTCTGCCGCTCGTCTGGCGGCAGGAGATCTTCAAGGCGAGGCGCACAAGAGACGGCGAGAGCTACGCCTTCCACGAGGTGCAAGGGCTCATCTCCGGCCCCTTCGGCATCTATCGCGGCTGCTACTACATCCCCGCCGAGCCACGGCACGAGCACGGCTTCACCCTCGCCCACGTGCCGACAGGCGAGCGGCTCGCGACGCTGGACAAGGTCAAGAGATGCAAGCGGCTCGCGGAGGAGCTCGCGCCGCTCCCCGGCATCGCCTGGCACCTCGCCGACCCGGAACGAACGCACATCGAGCGCTCAGAGCGTGCGACTGACCTCCTCTGCGAGTACGAGCGCGCCGCTCAGCCGGAGCGATCCACAGAGCATGCTGGCGTAGGAAGGCGGCGGCCGTGCCTATGACGACGGCCGCGTTCACGGTCAGAGGCACCACGGAGCAGGCGATCCGCTGGAACCGGGCGGCAGAGGCGGAAGGCCACCGCTCCGCCGGTACGTGGCTCGCAGCGGCGGCGGACGCCTATCTGAAGGTCCGCGCGAAGGCAGGGCTTCCCCTTCCTCTGGCGTGGCGCCATGGCTCCTTTCATGTCCGCCTGGAGGACGGCGCTGAGCCACGGGTCCGGGGTTGGGTGGCGCCTCCGTTCGGCCTCTACCGTGGCTCGCCAGAGGGGCCGATCCCGCACGGATCGACGCATCTCTACAGCTTGGCCTACCTGCCGGAGCGGCGGATCGTGGCGACCTTCCGCAGGGCGGTGCAGTGCAAAGCGCTGGCGTCTGAGCTTGCCGCCGTGCTTCTGCGAGGAGATCCGCCACAGCCGCCGGAGGGGATCGTAGAGAGACACCGCAGAGAGGCGATGTAGCAGGACGGGGGCCGGTCTCCGATGGGGAGCCGGCCCTTGATTTTTCTTCGCTTTTCTGCACCGCGACGCTATAATCCAGCGCTTATGAACTGGCCTGCCGACTATCCTCCGAATTGTCCTCCGCCTAACAGTAGTCCGGCCACAGGCGAGGTTTTTCGGTATATCGAGGGGGAAGATCCGGAGTCGGACGACTTCCGCTCCTATAAAGAGTCGCGTCCCACCGAGGACTTTGGCAGGAATGAGTGTAGGAGTCGCGGCGTCTCTGTGTACAGAGACCTTGCCGATCTTGCGGCGTTGGCGCGCCGAAACGCTGCGTACAGAGCAAAGCGCGTCGCCGTTGCGACTTTGACCCCTGACTCGGGGGTTACTCTGCCCACTCCTAACCGGAACTCTCCATCCCATGTGACATGGTGGGTACCGCGAGCCGTAGAAGCTTCGGCGCTTTTCCACGTGATAGGCGGAACGCCATGAGCCTGAACAGCCGCGTCCTCCACTTCGGGCATCTTGAAATGGTGGAAGTGTATGACTACTACGATCGGCCAATCTTATTTTCTTGCCGTAACGCCGTCGGCATCATTTATCTCGTAACCTTAAGCGAGGAAACGCGCGGATTTGAAGCCTGGCTTTACGTGGCAATGTCGGAGGATAGATTCCGCCACGTTCGCTCTGGGGCTATTGATCTCTACACTTCCTTCCTCGACTCAGAGGACGAGGTTGTCTTTAGGGTAGTCATTCCTTACTCAGAAGATCCAGTTACAATGGAGCCTTTAGAGGCGCGCAGCCTAGATCCTAGTGTCCTCCCGCTTCCAGGGGAGTTTATAATGCTTCCCACAGAGACTCTTCCCCGTTTTGAGGAGTCTCTTAGCTTGGAATCAAGAAGAGTCCGCCGCGATCTCTTGAAGTTAGCCTTCAAATTACCATCGCGCCTTAGAAACGAAGCGCCAGCGAAGTTTTTGGGGCAAGTCTTAACGGCCGCCCAGGACGTGGTTAGCGCTATTGCGCAATCTTTGGATGGGATGATCGGTCGACGCGGCAGTCTTGTGCGAAAAATGCTGGACGCCAGTGAGCTTGCAGTGGTCGGCGTGGGCGCTAGCTCCTTTGAGGTCAAATTTGCGTCGGGCGCGGCGAATCTCTTTGGCAGAACTGCCGCTACAGAGGCGCTCGACGAATTTGTGAAGTTATTGCAGATTGGAGGAGACCCCGCACCGCTTCAGGCGGAGCTTAAGAGGCTTCAGCCGCGTGTTGCCGCGGATTACCTCCTGTTCCTGCGTAGCCTCGATAACCAGGTTGAGTCGGCGCGCGCAGTGTGGGCGACCCCCAACCGCGAGACTGAAACGCAGGTAGTTGTTTCCGCGGCTACCGTTAGGGCCGCCATTACTGTTATTGAAGCGGAGCATATTGAGTCGAGGGAAGAGGAGAGCGTAACGGGACGTCTTTCGGGAGCTAGCATAACCAAAAAGACCTTCGAGTTGAGGACGGGTCCAAAGAAGAAAGAGCAGATTGGTGGAGATGTTGCTGATGAGGCTATGGCTTCCGTTAATGGGGCAGTTATTAACGAGCTGTACACGGCTCGAATAGAGAGAACGCAGACGGTGAAAATGGCGACCGGGGAGGTTGTAGGGCGGGTCACTCTACTGGGACTGACTCCTGTTGGAAGGGTGGCGGGCAACTAACTACGCCGTGAGCAGCTCCGCCACCTTCCAGGGCTTGCGGGTGATGCCCGCGACCATTGCAGGAGTGCAGCCCTTCAGAGTCCGGTGAGACCAGCAAAGGTTGTAGCTCGCCGCGAACAGGGAGACCGCCGCCCGCAGGTTGTCCCGCTTCTTCGAGAATCCTGTCGTCAACCGGGTAAACCGGCGGCTCATCATCCGCACATGAAGATTGAGGCGTTCCACGTGGCTCGTGCAAATTTTAGACTCCTCCGGCGTACCGGAAACGACCCGCTTCTCGGTGGCTATTATGGACGGCGGAGAGTACCGCCGTTCTGAGTCCAATCCCGTACCGGAGTAGGATTTGATGAGCTGGGCATAGTCGATCTGCCCGCCGAAGTGAGCTTCCAGGGCGGCCGGGTATCCGTCGAAGCCATCCGTGCTGATCTGGAAGCGGTCCGCGCTCACCGCCGTGGAAAGCTTCGCCGCGAAGATGTTCGCGTCTTCCGAGGTACGGCGGCCGACATGGTATGCAAGCAAAAGCTTGCTAGTGCGATCTAGTCCAAGGAAGGTGTAGGCGTCGCCGATCTCGGTATCGGTGATCTGCTTTTTCGCTCTCGTCTTCTCTTTCATCGCAACAAACGACCACAGCTCATCCGCCTGGACGTCGGCAACCTTGACGTCATGCACCAGGCGCCCGAGGAGCGCTTCGCACTTGCCGCCCACGAGGACCAGCAAGCGGCAGATCGTGTCGCGGTGAACGCCGGTCACCCGCTCGGCGGAGCGGATCGAGGAGCCTTCAGACAGTAGGGAGATGATCATCGTCGCGGTCTGGAGGTCGAGGCGCATGGCGCCGAGGGGACGGGCCGGAATGATGCCGAAGGTCGCCTTGCAGGCGCGGCAGTAGCGGCGCGGGTTGCCGTGCTTGTCCTTGCCCCAACCGAGGGTTTTTCCGCCACACGTGCGGCAGGGAACCGGGGCGGTTGTAGTGGGGAAGGAGGATTGCATGGCGCGTTCTCTAACTGAGGGACATTGTACAGACAAAGTCTGAACATGTCAAGCGGTCCGCGTATGGAAATGTGCGGTACTTTGCTGTACACTGTCTGTATGGCTGAGAACAAAGATATCCGGCTCGACATGCGCGTCTCCCGATCTGAGAAGGACCTATTTCAGCGGGCGGCTGAGCAGGACGGACGGCCCCTCTCCAACTGGATACGGGACCGACTCCTGCGAGCCGCAAAGGCTGAGCTTGAGGGGGAGGGGAGCGTCAAGGGGAAGAGCAAGCGCCCTTCCCCCTGACCACTCCCGGGGTGGTATGCGGGACCGGGGCCAGCACGGGCGCAACAGCTCCCGCCTCTTCCCGATCCCGCCTCGCCACCCCGTAAGCGTGAGTGTCCGCATCGGGGTCTACTCCTTGACCCGGTCCCCTTTTGGGCGCTACACTCTAAAAAGACAGAGCTTCCCTCAAGTGGTTGCCGCGTCCCTTTGGAGCCTCGTTCCGGTTCGCCCTAGACAAGCAATACCCGGATCGAGGCTCTCCGTTTTTGGTGGCCGGCAGGGTGCTTCCCACACCGTCCGCGGAAGGCCGCAACAACCGCCCTATTCCCGCGTAAGTGCAAGCTTCGCCTTAACTTAGGCCGGTTGTCAACTCCGGAAACTTAGCCGTTCTTAAGTTTCTGCGCCAAGGGCTAACATGCCGTAATAGCGCAAGAAACGCTAGGTGCGTAGACTGTCGTTGACGGAGTTTGTATTGCCGGCGGCGGGTCGTGCTGGTAGTCATGCGGTAGAATGAGCCCCTCCCCGCCGCCCGCTCGACTTACGCCTCCGTACCGTCAACATTGGGATAGGACACCACCCCGGCCGGAATCGAAGCGGACCAGGGGCATCTTCAATCTGCCCCGGTGCAGAACGAAGATGCCCCGGTGCAAATTCAATATGCCCTGGTGCATATAGAGCTTGCCCCAGGGCATATGCAATCGGACACGGGGCATATGCAACTTGCCCCGGGGCACATGCAACTTGCCCTGGAACATATGCAATCTGCCCTAGGGCAAGCTCGTTCTGACACGGGGCAGATTCAATTTGCACCGGGGCATCTTCAATCTGCACCGGGGCAGGCTCGATATTGACTGTGGCATCGGCGTTCTCGAGCAGGGCAGATTCCATCTCGAACGGGGCAGGCTCGATGTTGACCAGGACATCCCCGATCTTGACTGTGCCATCCTCGATCTTGACAACCCTGCTGCCTCACCAGTATTTACTGCGGCCAAAGTTGGCGCCTTATCCCACCCGGGCAGCCACACGGGGTTGCCTGTCGGCAATCCCGTGGACTGCCCCTACGAAAACCCTGCCGATGAGGGCGCTTTTACCGCTTGCCCCCGAACGGAATCCGGAAGACGATCGGCACTCCGAAGAAGATCGTGTAGACACACCAGGCGTAGAGGAGGACCAAGGGAGCCGCGCGCTGGAAGTCGAGCGGCTCCATGCAGCGCAGGAGGTAGACGGTCCCCAGGGGACCGAAGAAGTAGACGACGAGGAACGGACGGCGCAACGGCTTCTCCATCTTGCGCGTGCGCTGCACGTAGACGTTGCCGAACAGCCAGCCGAGCGATGCCGCGATGCTGTACAGCCCGTAAAAACCCAACGGCGCCGAGCCGTCGATTCCCAGCAGGTGGAAGGCCGCCGCCACGCTCACCAGCCAGCAGGCGAGGAAGAACGCCAGCAGGATCAGCTCGATCCGCTTCAGGTGTAGCTCTCCATCGGCGGGCAGGTGCAGAACAGGTTGCGGTCACCCCAGACGTTGTCGATCCGCCCGACGTACGGCCAGAATTTGCGCTCGCGCACCCAGGGGGCCGGGAAGATCGCCTGCATGCGGCCATAGGGCCGGTCCCAACTGTCCGCCGCGAGATCGTCCGCGGTGTGCGGCGCCAGCTTCAGGGGATTGTTCTGGCGGTCGATCCGCCCTTCGCTGATGGCACGGATCTCCTCCCGGATGGCGATCAGGGCGTCGCAGAGACGGTCCAGCTCCGCCTTCGACTCGCTCTCCGTCGGCTCGATCATCAGCGTGCCGGGCACCGGGAAGGAGAGCGTCGGCGCGTGGAAGCTGAAGTCCATCAGCCGCTTCGCCACGTCTTCCGCCTCGACCCCCGCGGCCTTGAAGGGGCGCAGGTCGAGGATGAACTCATGGGCCACCCGCCCGTTGCGGCCGCTGTAGAGCACCGGATAGTGCTCGCGCAGCCGTGCCGCCATGTAGTTGGCGTTGAGGATGGCGACCTCCGTCGCCTTGGTCAGGCCCGCCGCTCCCATCAGCGCGATGTAGACCCAGGAGATGGTGAGGATGCTCGCGCTCCCCCACGGCGCCGCGGAGACCGGGCCGATGGCCTCGCCGCCGCCGGTGGCCACCACCGGATGGCCGGGGAGGAAAGGCGCCAGATGCTCGCCGCAGCAGATCGGCCCCATGCCGGGACCACCGCCGCCGTGCGGGATGCAGAAGGTCTTGTGCAGGTTGAGATGGCAGACGTCCGGCCCGAAGTCGCCGGGACGGCAGAGGCCGACCTGGGCGTTCATGTTGGCGCCGTCCATGTACACCTGGCCGCCGTGCTCATGGACGATCCGGCAGATGTCCCGGATCCCCTCCTCGAAGACGCCGTGCGTCGACGGGTAGGTCACCATCAAGGCCGCCAGCCGGTCGCGGTGCGTCTCCGCCTTGGCGCGCAGGTCCGGCAGGTCGACGTTGCCGTTCTCGTCGCAGGCGACCACGAAGACTTTCATCCCCGCCATGACCGCCGAGGCCGGATTGGTGCCGTGCGCCGAGACCGGGATCAGGCAGACGTCCCGGTGCCCCTCGCCGCGGTGCTGATGGAAGGCGCGGATCACCATCAGGCCGCTGTACTCGCCCTGCGAGCCGGCATTCGGCTGCAAGGAGCAGGCGGCGAAGCCGGTGATCTCGCACAGCCAGCGCTCCAGGGTGCGGAAGAGCGTCTGGTACCCCTCGGCCTGCTCCACCGGCGCGAACGGATGGAGCGCCGAGAAGCCCGGCCAGGAGAGCGGCACCATCTCCGCGGTGGCGTTGAGCTTCATGGTGCAGGAGCCCAGCGGGATCATGGAGGTGGCGAGCGACAGGTCGCGCGACTCCAGGCGCTTGATGTAGCGCAGCATCTCGTGCTCGGTGTGGAAACGGTTGAACACGGGATGGGTGAGGAAATCGGAGGTCCTGGCGTGCTGCGGTGCGATGTCGAACGACAGAGAGGCTGCAAGGTCTTCGAGGCGGGCCGGTGTCCGGCCGCCGGCGAAAACCTCCAGGAGGGCTTCGAGGTCCGCGGCGGTCGCCGTCTCGTCGAGCGCGATGCCGACCGTGTCGTCCGCCAGCTTGCGCAGGTTGATGCGCCGCTTGCGGGCGGCGGAGAGCACCTGATCCGCCGAGAGGCCGGGGAGGCGCACGCGCAGGGTGTCGAAGAACGGATCGTTGCCGAGGTCGCAACCGAGCCGCCGCAGCCCGGCGGCCAGCGTCGCCGTCAGGGCGTGGACGCGGCGGGCGATCGCCCGCAGCCCTTCGGGGCCGTGGTAGGCGGCGTACATGCCGGCCATGATGGCGAGGAGGGCCTGCGCCGTGCAGATGTTGCTCGTCGCCTTCTCGCGCCGGATGTGCTGCTCGCGGGTCTGCATCGCCATGCGCAGGGCGGGCTTGCCGTGGCGGTCCCGGGAGACGCCGATGACGCGGCCGGGGAGCTGGCGCTTGTGCTCCTCCTGGGTGGCGAGGAAGGCCGCATGCGGGCCGCCGTAGCCGAGCGGCACGCCGAAGCGCTGCGCCGAGCCGACCGCCACGTCGGCGCCGAGCTCGCCCGGCGAGCGCAGCAGGGTCAGCGCCAGGAGGTCCGCCGCCATGACGACGAGGGCGCCGGCGGCATGGGCCTTCTCGATCAGCGGCGCGTAGTCGACCACGCGGCCGTCCGTCGCCGGGTACTGGACCAGCAGGCCGAAGACGCCCGTGAGATCTGGAGATGAAGCGGCTCCGATCCGCAGCTCGACGCCGATCGCCTCGGCCCGCGTGCGCACCACCTGGATGGTCTGCGGATGGCAGTCGTCAGCGACGAAGAAGACGTTCATGTCGTCCTTCTCCGCCAGCGCCAGGCACATGTGCATCGCTTCGGCGGCGGCCGTCCCCTCGTCGAGGAGGGAAGCGTTGGCCATGGGCATGCCGGTGAGGTCGGCGATCATCGTCTGGTAGTTGAGCAGCGCCTCCAGGCGGCCCTGGGAGATCTCCGCCTGGTACGGCGTGTACTGGGTGTACCAGCCCGGATTCTCCAGGATGTTGCGCTGGATGACCCCGGGGACGGTGCAGTCGTGATAGCCCATGCCGAGGAACGAGCGGAACACCTGGTTCCGTTCCGCCAGACGCTGCACGGCCTCCAGCGTCTCACGCTCGCCGAGCGCGCGGCCGGACGGCAGCGACGACAGGGCCAGCGGAGCGCGCAGGCGGATCGCCTCCGGCACGGTCTCCCGCACCAGCGCTTCCAGAGACTCCAGGCCGAGGAGCCCGAGCATCTCGCCGATCTCGGCGTCGCTCGGTCCGATGTGGCGGCGGACGAAGGTGTCGGTCGGAGCGAAGGCGGCGGCAGCCTGCGGTAAATCCTTAAGCTTCTCCACTCTTTACGTACTCCTCATACTTCTCGGCCGACATGAGCACTTTGAGGTCCGAGGCCGAGGAGAAACGGACCTTGATCAGCCAGCCCTCGCCGTGCGGATCCTCGTTGAGGAGCTCGGGATCGTCGACGACGGCGTCGTTGATCTCGATGACCTCACCGGCCACCGGGATGTAGACCTCGGCCACGGCCTTGACCGACTCGATCGTACCGACCTCGTCGTCGGTGTTGAAAACCTGCCCGACTTCCGGCAGCTCGACGAAAACGACCTCGCCCAGCTCCTGCTGCGCGAACTCTGTGATACCCAGCACACACACGTCGTCTTCGACGCGGATCCACTCGTGCTCCCTCGAATAGAGATAATCGGTCGGATACATCCTTTACCTCTCCTCCAGTTTGGCTGGTTGTGGTGGGACCCCAGCTCATTTTATAGCAATCAGACGCGATTTGGCCGGCAGCTCATTTGGCCCGGCGGTAGAACGGCAGGTCGACGATCACCGCCGGCAGCGACTTGCCCCGGACGTCGATGCTCAGGGCGGTCCCCGGAGCGGCCATCGCCGCCGGAACGTAGGCCATGCCGAGCGCCTTCTCGAACGTCGGGCTCCAGGTTCCGCTCGTCACGGTCCCCACCGCCTCTCCGCTCTCCGGAGAGAGAACGGCGTGGCCCTGGCGGGCGATTCCCCGCCCCCGTACCTCGAAGCCCACGAGCTTGCGCGGAATTCCCGCCGCGCGCTGCGCTGCGAGGGCGGCGCGGCCCGCGAACTCCCCCTTGTCGAGCTTGACCACCCAGGCGAGCCCGGCCTCGAACGGCGTCGTCGTCTCGTCGATCTCGTGCCCGTAGAGGGCCATGGCCGCTTCCAGGCGCAGCGTGTCGCGCGCGCCGAGGCCGGCGGGCTTCACGCCGGCGTCGAGGAGGAGGCGCCAGATCCCCGGCGCATCCTCGGGAGACAGGTAGAGCTCGAAACCGTCCTCGCCGGTATAGCCGGTGCGCGACAGGATCGCCGGATTGCCGGCCACCTCTCCCTGCAAGAAGCCGTAGTAGCGCACGTCGGCCGCGCCGGGGGTCATCAGGGGGGTCAGGATCGGGACCGCCTGCGGCCCCTGGACGGCGATCAGGGCGTAGCGGTCGCTCTCGTTCGTCACCTCGACGGAATTCTTCTCCTCCCGCGTCACGCGCTCGGCCATCCAGGCGAAGTCGCGCTCGGCGTTCGAGGCGTTGACGACGACCAGGAAGTCGTCCGCCGCCAGACGGTAGATCAGCAGGTCGTCGATATAAGTGGCGCTGTCGGTGAGCAGGCCGCTGTAGTGCGCCCGGCCCGGCGCCAGCTTGGAGACGTCGTTGGGAGTGAGCCGCTGGAGGAAAGCCTCGGCGCCGGCGCCGCGCACCCGCACCTCGCCCATGTGCGAGACGTCGAACATGCCGGCGGCGGTGCGCACGGCGCGGTGCTCCTCGATCACTCCGCCGGTTGATCCACTATATTGGACCGGCATCTCCCAGCCGGCAAAGTCCACCAGCTTCGCTCCCGCCTCGACATGGCAGGCGTAGAGCGGTGTGCGCTTGAGAGTCGTCAATTCAAATCCCCCTCGATTCCCTTCGGTCCTCTCGCAGACGGCTCGAAACGGTATCACACGCCGCAAGCCGTCACAGCCCGTCACAGACTCGCCACTTGGCAAGACGTCCGGAACGCGTTATCTCTCTTGTATGAAACTGCTTCTGATCCGCCACGCCATCGCTGAAGAGCGCGAGGATTTCGCGCGCACCGGCAAGGACGACGACCTGCGCCCGCTCACCGACGAGGGGCGCAAGAAGATGAAGCAGGCCGCCCGCGGCCTGCACAAGCTCTGCTCCGACATCGGTCTGCTGGCCACCAGCCCGCTCACCCGGGCGGCGCAGACGGCGGCGATTCTCGATTCGGTCTACGGCGGCCTCGACGAGGTCGAGATCGACGAGCTCTCTCCCGCGGCGGCGCCGGCCGATTTCCTGCGCTGGCTGCGGCAGCAGAAGCATGAGGTCATCGCGGCGGTGGGGCATGAGCCCAGCATCAGCCTGACTCTCTCCTGGCTGCTGACCGGCGCCGAGCGGCGGATCTTCTCCTTCCGCAAAGGCGGCGCCTGCCTGCTCGACTTTCCCGGCGAGACCGGGGCCGGCACGGCCACCCTGCTGTGGGCCATGGCGCCCGCGCAGCTCCGGGACCTGGCGGATTGACCGTGGAGCCCTCGACTCTGCTCTCCCGACCGCCTGAAGAGGGAGCCCGCCGCCTCGCCCTCTCCTTTCTCGATCAGGCCGCCGCCGCCCATCCGCGCCTGAGCCAACCCGGAGAGAGCGAGGACAGCGAGGTGCTGCACGACTTCCGGGTGGCCCTGCGCCGGCTGCGGAGCTGCCTCACGGCCTACGCGGAGCCTCTCGCCGGCAGCGTGCCGAAGAAGCTCGCCCGCCGCCTCCGCCGCCTCGCCCAGGCGACCGGCCCGGGCCGCGACACCGAGGTCCAGATGGCATGGCTGCGCGGCCGCAGCAAGCAGCTCAGCTCCGCGCACCGCGCCGGCCTCGCCTGGCAGCTCGCCCGCCTCGGCGAGCGCATGCACGAAGCTTACGGCGATCTCCTCCATGAGGTCGCCGATGAATTCCCCGGCCTCGAAACCAGACTGCGGCAGCGCCTCTCCGTCTACCAGACCGAGGTCCGCCTCGACGCCGGCGGTCCGCACCCCTCCCTCGGCGACCTCACCGCGGCCATCCTCCGCGAGCAGATCGCCGACCTCGAAGGCCGCCTGGCCCGGGTGAGCTCTCCCGAGGACGTGGAGGAGGCCCACCGCGCCCGGATCAGCGCCAAGCGCCTGCGCTATCTCGTGGAGCCGTTCACGGAAGAGATCCCCGGCGCCGCCCCCCTCGTCAAGAGTCTCAAGGGATTCCAGGACCTGCTGGGAGAGCTGCACGACGCCCACGTCCTCGAGGCCGAGCTCGCCGCCGCCGTGGAGGCCGCCGCCGCCGGGCGCGCCCGCCGCCTCTTCGCCCTGGCTGTCCAGGAAACCCCCGACGCGGCGCTCCTCCGCGCCGAGCGCCGGCGGCCCCACGAGCCCGGCCTCCTCGCCCTCGTCCGCCAGAACCGCGCCCGTCGTGATCAGCTCTTCACACGGCTCCAGGACGGCTGGCTGGACGGCAGGGCCGGCGAGTTTCTGCGCCGGCTGGAAGAGCTCGCCACGGAGATGGAAGCTCCCCGCTCTTCCTTCAGCAATCCTTCGTAATCTTCTTCTTAACACTTTACCTTTATCGTCTGCATTAAAACTGTCTCGCCCGGCGGCTGCCGGCGGGATAGAGATCAGGGATTCCTTCCTTGCTCTGGAGGAGAAGCTATGCGCACTGTGTCCTTCCTGACGATCGCACTGCTCGGCGGTCTGACCGCAGCGCCGGGGAGCGCCGATTGTGTCTTCGTCAACATGAACCGGATACCCAACCAGGTCCAGGCTTTTCGCGTCGGCTCCGGCGGCGCGCTGGCCGAGGTCACGGGCTCGCCGTTCCTCACAGAGGGTGGAAACGGCGGTCTCGGGCTGGCCACCGCCGGCGGCTATCTCTATGCCGTCAACACCTTCCTTCCCAACGGAGCACGCATCACCGGCGGAGGAGGACTTTCCGGCAGCGTCTCCGGCTTCACGATCGCCGCCGACTGCACGCTCGCCCTTCTCCCGGACTCGCCGTGGTTCACCGAGGGAACCGACCCGCACAGCGCCGCCGCCAATCCGGCCGGAACGCGGCTCTTTGTCGGCAATCTCACGGGCGGGACGATCAAGACCTTCGACATCGCAGTGGATGGAAGCCTGTCGATCGACATCGCTCCTTCCGCGAGCCAGCCTTCACCGGCGGATCTCGGGGTCTCCCCGGACGGCGCGCACCTCTTCGTCAGCCACGGTGACGCCGGTCTCGGCGTCTACGACGTCGCCCTGGACGGCACTCTCACCGCGGCCGCCGGCTCGCCCTTCGCGAGCGGTGGGCCACCGCTCTTCCAGGGCAACCGGCTGGCGCCCGGGGGTGGCCGTTTCTACGCCGCGGACAACGCCAACGCGCAGATCGCCGGCTTCACCGTCGGAGCCGGCGGAGCCCTGAGCCCGCTGCCCGGCTCGCCCTACACGACCGGCTCCGGTCCGGCCGACCTCGTGCTCAGCCCGAGAGGCTTCCTGTTCGCCAGCAACTCTCTCGGCAGCACCCTGGGAGGGTTCGCCGTCGCGGGAGACGGCTCCCTCGCTCCCGTTCCGGGCTCGCCCTTCGCCGCGAGCTCCCCGGACGGCCTGGCGATCAATCCGAACGGCAGCTTCCTCTACACGCTCGGCCACACCGCCACAGGCTTCTTCCAGCTCGACGTCTCCGCCGTCTCCGCCGCGGGAGCCCTCACCCCGGTCGCCGGCTCACCCTTCGCGCCCGACACCGCGGGAGGCGCCAGCCGGCTCGTCTACTATCCCCAGATCGTGGTGGTCCTCGCGGAGCTCCCCACCCTCTCCCCCCTCGCTCTCGGGATTCTCGCGGCCCTCCTCACCCTGGGCGCCTTCGCGATTCTGAAACGCCGCGCGCCACAGCACGAACGAACCGGTCGAGCGCGGCCGGACTGAAGACAAAGAACAGCGACGGCTCGATGAGCTCCAGCTCCATCACCCGCGGCGCGCCGTCGGGGCCGGGAGCGAGATCGATCCGCGCATAGAGGAGCGGAGCACCGGCGGCCTCGGCGACAGCCAGGGCCGCCCGGGCGACCTCCGCCTCGGCGGGCGAGACGGGCAACGGCCCGGTCACCGCTTCGTGCTGGCGGACGAGCCGAGGGAATTTGCGGACGGCGTGCGTGATCTCGCCGTCGATCCACACCAGCGACCGCTCCCCATACCCTTCCACCGACGTCATGTAAGGCTGGACCAGGACGTCACCCCGCGTCGCCAGGCCGCGCAGGTGCGCCTCCCCGGTCTCCATCGCCTCCGGCCCGCTGCGCACCGTGAGGCGCGAGGCGTTGGAGACCGCGGGCTTGATCACCACGTCGCTCCATCCCCGGGCTTCGAGGATCTCCGCCAGCGCCGTCGCCTCCCCCCGGCGCACCAGGCAAGTCGGCACCACCGGAACGCCGGCGTGCTCCAGCTCCAGAAGATAGCCCTTGTGCAGGTTCCAGCGGATGGAGGCGAGCGGATTCCACAGCTCCGTCACCGCCGCCGTGCGCTCCACCCAGGCGAGGAACCGCTCCGGATCGTCGGGGTAATTCCACGTCGCGCGCAGCACCGTCATCCGCGCCGCGGAAAAATCGGCCTCCGGATCGTCCCAGGCCAGCGCCTCGGTACGGAGCCCGGCGGCGCGCAGAGCGGCCAGCGTGGGCGCTTCGTCGTCATCCGGCTCCGGCAGGACCCGGGAGGTGGCGAGGGCGACGTCCATGGAGGCGGAATCTACAGGAAGAGGAGGATCATGCGTGAAGGCGAGAAGCAGATCGGACGGATGGGTCGGATTGGACCGCTCCGACGGATTCCAAATTATCATTGCAGAATCATGCGACCCTCAGTTTTCGCCCTTCCTCTCCTCCTGCTCTCCTTGCCCCTGGCGGTCTCCGCGGCATGGGGAGCCGACGTCGAGCAGGCGCTCAACGCCCGCTGGCGCGGCGGCTTCGTGGTGGTCAAGCTGCCTGTCGCTTCGAGCTGCAACGGGAGGCGGTCGCGGTGCTCCGCGCCGATGAACGGCACCCTGCCTTTCGTGCTGAAAACAATGTGGAGGACCAGCATCACATAGCTGTGTGCCATTTCCATGCACCTCTCTCAAGAAATTGCGCGTCTAAGGACCCAAAGAGTCTCGGGAGGATATCAGCTTCAGAGCCGTCCCGCAGGGACAAGGGTGGCCAGCCCAGGATTTCAATCCTGGGTGGGGGGAGAAACGCACCGACAGGACCAAGTGCTGAGGGTTCCTCCTCCGCGAGGGGGGCGGCAAGCATGTGCGCTACGTGGCCCGGTGAAGTCTTGATTAGCAGGTTGGTTAGCAAATCGAGCCACAAGGCACGAAGAGGTTCCTAACTATTTGAGAGCTAACCTCTTAGCCTGATTAGCAGATCTTAGCAGCCGGCCGCCGGGGTTGGCATCAGTCCATCAGTGCGAGAGGATGGCGGTCCCATGATCCCCGGACTTATCCGCCCCATCCTCCTCTCCTTCCTTCTCATCCTCTCCATCCTCCCAGCTCCGGCGAGCTCCCAGAAGCGGACGATCGCCCTCACCTTCGACGACCTGCCGCTGGCTCCCAAGGCGGACGACCTGGCGGCGGTACGGCGGGTCAATGAGGCTCTGTTGCGCGTGCTCGCCGAGCGCAAGGTGCCGGCGATCGGGTTCGTCAACGAGGGGAAGCTCCAGGTGACGGGCGAGCGGGATGCGCGCATCGCGGTGCTCCAGCAGTGGCTCGACGCCGGGCAGGCGCTGGGGAATCACACGTTCTCACACTGGAGCCTGCGCGATACGCCTCTCCAGGCTTATGAGGATGACGTGCTGCATGGCGAGGTGGTCACGCGGCAGCTCCTGGAGCGGCGCGGCGGCAAGCCGGCTCTCTATTTCCGCCATCCGTTCACCGCGACCGGGCCGACGCCGGAGGTCAAGGCGGCGTTCGAGGGGTTCCTCCAGGCCCGCGGCTATGTCATCGCTCCCTTCACGGTGGAGAATGCGGATTACATGTTTCAGACTCTCTATGCCGACGCCCGGAGCCGGGGCGATGCGCCGGGGGCGGCGCGCGTCCGGACGGCGTATCTCGGCCATACGGAGGCGGTGCTGGCGTTCTGCGAGGGGCTCTCCCGGGAGATGTTCGGCCGCGAGATCGCGCAGATCCTGCTCCTCCATGACAACGAGCTCAACGCCGACGCCCTGGCGACGCTGCTCGACCGCCTGGCGGCGCGGGGCTATGGGTTCGTCTCGCTCGATACGGCCCTCGGCGATGAGGCCTTCCGCACGCCGGACCGCTTTGTGGGAAACTTCGGCCCCTCATGGCTCCACCGCTGGCGGGTGGCTCTCGGGCTCCCCTCCCGGATGCGCGACGAGCCGGATCCGCCGCAGTGGGTGCTCGACGGCTATAAGGCATTGACGGAGCATTGAGATGTTCATCGAACGCATCGCCGTCCGCTGGGGCGACATGGACACGATGGGGCACGTCAACAACGCGAAGTACTTCACGTACTGCGAGTCGGCCCGGATGAGCTACTTCCGGGCGGTGCGGATGGAGGAGCACTTCGCGGCCGGCCGCTTCGGGCCGGCGCTCGCCGCGGCGCAGCTCAATTTCCGCCAGCAGGTGCGCCATCCGGCGGAGATCGAGGTGGCGACGCGCGTCACGGAGATCGGCCGCTCCAGCTTCAAGATGGAGTACACGCTCGTGCGGGCCGCGGACCGCGAGCGGGTGGCCGACGGCAGCGGCGTGATCGTCTGGGTCGACTACTCGACCGGCCGGCCGGCTCCCCTGCCGGAGGAGCTGCGCGCCGCGATCCGCCGCTTCGAGGGAATGGAGGAGCACGAATCGGCATAGACTTGCGGGGAGCTTCCGTTCCATGCGCCCCGTTCCATCGCACGCCTGTCGACGGAGTCCTTGGCTTTTCGTCCTTGCAGTCCTTGCAGTCCTTTATGTCCTTTGTCCTTTGCTTTCTACCCCGGGAACACCACCACGCGCCGGTAGGGGTCCTCTCCCTTGCTCGTCGAGCTCAGGCCGTAGCGCTCGACGATCTGGTGCTGGAGGCGGCGGAGGTGATTGTTGCGCGGCGCGAGCTCGACCGGGTGGCCCTGGTCGAGGACGGCGTCGATGGCGTCCTCGACCTCGCGCAGGGCCTCTTCGTCCTGGGCCTGGACGTCGCCGACGTCGAAGTAGGCGCGCAGGAAGTTTTCCATCTGGGCGATGGTGTTGCTCTTGATGATCTGCACCGGCACGTTGCGGGCCGCGGCGTCGCGCAGGCGGCGGGGCTGGCGGCGCTCCTGGGCCTTGAGGGTGACGACGAGATCGGCGTCGTCCAGGTCTTCGACCAGGACAGCGGGGACGCGCAGCTTGCGCAGGGCGCGCTCGAGCTTGTCCTTGCTGACGGCGTAGGGGTGGACGCGGACGGTCTTTCCCCGCGCCAGCCGCGCCGGCCGCGCCGGCTGGCCCGGCTCCAGGGCTTCCGGCGAACGCAGCGGCGGCGCCGGCGGCGGCGGGCCGAGCTCCCAGGGGTTGGGATCGGCCGGACGGGCTTTCTTGCGGCCGGGACCTCTCGACGGTCCGCGCGCGCCGCGGCGCGGCGGCGCGGGGCGGTCTCCCCAGGGTGAGCTGTCGGGGCGCTTCGTCTCCGTCCTTTCGGCCTGGCGGATCTCGACGCCGCCTGCGGCGGTGCGCTCGCGCAGCTCGGGGCGCGGCGGCACGTCGCGCAGGAAGCGGTCCACCACCTCGGCCACGTCGTGGTGGACGGCGAGGCGGTCCTTGTCCTGAATCTCGATCAGCACGTCGAAGGTCGGCGGCGCCTTGCGCTCCAGGACGGTCTTCTGGGTGCCGCGGCGGCGCGCCTCCTCGTCCGACAGGGTGACGGCGTGGATGCCGCCGACGAGATCGGAGAGGGTGGGGTTCTGCAGCAGGTTGTCCAGGGTGTTGCCGTGGGCGGTGGCGACGAGCTGCACGCCGCGCTCGGCGATGGTGCGCGCGGCCAGCGCCTCGGCGGCGGTGCCGATCTCGTCGATGACGATGACCTGCGGCATGTGGTTCTCCACCGCCTCGATCATCACCGCGTGCTGCTCGTCCGGCGACGGGACCTGCATGCGCCGGGCGCGGCCGATCCCCGGGTGCGGGATGTCGCCGTCGCCGGCGATCTCGTTCGAGGTGTCGACCACGATCACCCTTTTGCCGAGCTCGTCGGCGAGCACCCGCGCGGCCTCGCGCAGCAGGGTGGTCTTGCCGACGCCGGGACGGCCGAGGAGGAGGATCGACTGCCCCGACTCGATGACGTCGCGCAGGATGTCGACGGTGCCGAAGACAGCGCGCCCCACCCGGCAGGTGAGGCCGATGACGTCGCCCACCCGGTTGCGGATGGCCGAGATGCGGTGCAGGGTGCGCTCGATGCCCGCCCGGTTGTCCTTGCCGAAGCGGCCGACGCGGGAGACGACGTAGGCGATGTCCTCCGGGCTGACCGGCTCCTCGGAAAGGCTCTCCCCGCGGTCGGGATGGCGGACCTCCGGCAGGCGGCCGAGATCGAGGACGATCTCGATCAGCGTGCTCTTGTCTCCCCGCGGCTCGATCGCCTGCCGCAGGCGCGGCGGCATGACGTCGAGCAGCAGGTCCAGGTCATCCGTGATCTGTTCTCCGCTCACAACATCTCCTCGCACGAGAAGGCTACCACCGGACCGCGAAACCCGCGAAGAGCAGCTCTCGTAGAGAGGCGGAGGAGGAACACGAAATGCGAAATCACTTGCTCCGCACCGCTTGCCTGACCCTGACCGCCGCCGCCCTGCTGGCCGGCGCGGCGACCGCCGCCACCTTGAAGCAGCCGTTCGCCCAGTCCTACCCCTTCGCCGCCGGTGGCACGCTCACCCTGCGCAACGTCAACGGCGCCGTCACCCTCGAAGCCTGGGACCGCAACGAGGTGCGCGTCGAGGCCGAGAAAGAGGTGAAGGCGGGCAGCGACGCCGAGGCGAAGAAGATGATGGCCCTGGTGAAGATCGACGTGCAGCCGGGCGCCGGCGGCCTGCGCATCGACACGCGGATCCCCAAGAAGGACAGCGGCCTTCTCGACTGGATCACCGGCAACGACGTCCACGTCAACGTCACCTACCACATCCATCTCCCCCGCCAGGCCGCCGTCGACGCCGGGAACACCAACGGCCACATCGCCCTCACCGGCACCCGCGGCACGGCGAAGCTCGCGACCACCAACGGCCACCTCGAAGTGGCGGGCGTCGACGGTGCCCTGGACCTCGAGACGACCAACGGTGCCATCGAGGGGAAGGGGGTGACCGGCACGGTGAAGGCGGAGACGACCAACGGCCACATCGAGCTGGCGTTCGCCAAGGTGCCGCGCCAGGGCGATCTGGAGCTCGAGACCACCAACGGTGGCGTCACCGTGAAGCTGCCCAAGGGAGCCGGCGTCTCGGTGGACGCGGCGACGTCGAACGGCGGCATCCAGAGCGAATTCCAGGTCGCCGGCAGCGATCCCGGCAAGAAGCACCACCTCACCGGTACCATCAACGGCGGCGGCGGCGGCCGGCTGCGCATCCGGACCACCAACGGCGGCGTGCATCTGGTCGAGGGATAAGCGGTCGACGGCTAAGGCCGGCTCGTGTGACACAATCCGCCTCGCAACGAGGAGGATCGAGCCCTGCGCAGAGTCGGAGTCTTCGGTTGGGGGGTCGTCGCACCCCGCTCGCCTGACATTCAGGCCTTCGAACGGAATCTGGAGTCCGCGGCGAGCTGGCTGGCGCCGTTCAACGGTTTCGGGCCGGACAACTTCCTGGTCGGCCGGCCCGAGCTCACCTTCAGCGACTACCGCGGCTGGATCTCCGAGCGCTTCCCGCCCAACCGCTTCCGCCAGCTCGAGGAGAAGATGGACTGGCCGACGCTCTACGCCGTCGGCGCGTTCATCCAGGCCCTCGGCCAGAACCCGGGGATCGAGGCGGAGCTGACCCGCCTCGGCACCCAGGCCCACGTCTACGTCGGCACCGGCCTCGGTAACGTGGACATGATCGGGCGCGGCACCCTGGCGCTCGCCCGGGCACAGCGGCAGTGGGACCGCTTCTGGGCCGCGCGCAATCCGGATTGGACGGATGATCCGTCCGATCTGCCGGATCCGTCCACTCTCACCGATCCCGAAGACCTGCGGGACGCCGAGGACGCCCGGACGCACGCCCGCGCCGCCGGCTCGCCCGCTCTCCACGCCTATCTCGCCGAGCTCGCCGCCATCGAGTCGCTCGCCGTCGAAGGCTCGGTCGAAGCCGGCAAGATGAGCGTGCTCAAAGAGAAGCAGCGCCGCCTCCTGCAGCTCCAGAAGCGCTGGGAGCACCCGACGCCGCCCTGGCAGTCGGTCTCCGCCAACCTGGTGTGGAACCTCCACAACACCCCGGCGTCACAGATCACCATGCTCGGCCACATCACCGGCCTCGCCTTCTCCCCGGTGGCGGCCTGCTCGACCTTCGGCGTCGCGCTCAAGCTGGGCATGGACGCCATCGACCGCGGCGAAGCCAAGGCCGTCGTGTTGGGCGCCACCGATCCGCCCCCCCATCCGCTGGTGGTCGGCGGCTTCTACGCGGCGCGCGTGATCTCCTCCGACGCCGCGGTCTCCAAGCCGCTCACCGAGCTGCGCGGCACCCACGTGGCCGGCGGCTGCGCGCTGTGGATCCTCGGCGACCATGAGCACATGACCAGCCTCGGCTTCCGCCCTCTCGGCATGGAGCCGCTGGCGGTCGGCGTCAGCTCGGACGCCGACCACATCATCACGCCGTCGACCGAGGGACCGACCACCGCCATCCGCCAGGCCCTCGCCGGCGCCGGCCTGCGCCCGGAGGAGATGGCCTCCTGGGATCTGCACGCCACCGCCACCCCCGGCGACTTCAAGGAGGTCGCGACGCTGCGCGCCATCGTCCCGGAATCCGTGCTGGTGACGGCGCGCAAGGGGACGTTCGGCCATGGCATGGCGGCCGGCGGCGGCTGGGAGCTGACCGCCCAGTACCTGGGCGCCGAGCGCGGGCGCCTCTTCCCCACCCCCTTGAGCCGCGGCGAGCTCAACCCACAGATCGCCGCCGTCCACAACCTCTTCGCCTTCGACGAGACTTGCCCCGCGCCGGCCGGACCGGCGGGCAAGCTCTCGATGGGAATCGGCGGCATCAACGCCTGCGTGATCTCGCGGCCCTGGTAGGCAAGGGGAAAAACGGGCATTGATCTTGCTCACCGGTCTCCTGGCGCCAGCCTCGACAGGGGCTTGCGCAGGACTGGAGACCCATGCTGCGCGACTTGCAACGCGACTTTCGAAAAGCGACTCTGTTGATCACCGGCCTGGGCGTCGTGCGCTGGCTCTGGCGGGGGCGGCGAGCCTCCGCGACGACTGAAGCCCACGCAGGCGCCGGCATCGCGGAGCACAAGTGGCAGGAAGAGGAGCTGCGGCGCGACCGCGAGGAGCAGGCGACGATGACGCGCATCGGGCAGGTGCTCGCCGCCGAGCTCGACCTCGAGAAGCTGGTGCAGGCGCTGACCGACGAGGCGACGGCGGTGACCGGCGCCCAGTTCGGCGCCTTCTTCTACAACGTGGTGCGGCCGAACCAGGAGTCCTACACGCTCTACACCCTGTCCGGCGTACCGCGCGAGGCCTTCGCCGGCTTCCCGATGCCGCGCAATACACACGTCTTCGGCCCGACGTTCCGCGGCGAAGGGCTGATCCGCAGCGCCGACATCACCCGCGACCCGCGCTACGGGCAGAACCCGCCCTACAGCGGCATGCCCCCGGGGCACCTGCCGGTGCGCAGCTACCTGGCGGCGCCGGTCGTCTCGCGGAGCGGCGAGGTCCTGGGAGGGCTCTTCTTCGGCCATCCGCAGACCGGTGTGTTCGGCGAGCGCGAGGAACGCATCCTCGCCGGGATCGCGGTGCAGGCCGGGGTGGCGATCGACAACGCGCATCTCTACCGCCAGGCGCAGGAAGCCCGCGCCGCCGCCGAGGCGGCGAGCCGCAGCAAGGACGAGTTCCTGGCCACCGTCTCCCATGAGCTGCGCACGCCTCTCAACGCCGTGCTCGGCTGGGCGCAGATCCTCCAGGTCTCCGACGACGCGGAGAAACAGCGCCGCGGCCTCGGCATCATCGTGCGCAACGCCAGGCTGCAGACCCAGCTCATCGACGACCTCCTGGACGTGTCGCGCATCATCTCCGGCAAGATGCGCCTCGACGTGCGGGCGGTGGATCTGCCCCTGGTCGTCGACGCGGCGATCGAAGCGGTCCGGCCGGCGGCGGAGGCGAAGCAGATCCGCCTCGTCCGCCTCCTCGATCCGCTGGCCGGACCGGTGGCGGGCGACGCCGAACGCTTGCAGCAGGTGGTATGGAACCTGCTCTTGAACGCGGTCAAGTTCACCCCCCGCGGTGGCCGCGCCGAGGTCCGCCTGGAAAGGGTGGGCTCGCAGGTCGAAATCGTGGTGGCGGACACCGGGATCGGGATCGGCATGGACCTCCTGCCCCATGTCTTCGACCGCTTCCGCCAGCTCGACAGCTCGACGACGCGCCAGCACGGCGGCCTTGGCCTGGGGCTCGCCATCGTCCGCCATCTGACCGAGCTGCACGGCGGCACGGTGGAGGCGCAGAGCCCGGGCGAAGGCCAGGGAACGACGCTCATCGTCCGCCTGCCGGTCTCCGTCGCCCATCTCGGCGCTCTGCCGGGCGGCCGCGTCCATCCCACCGCCGAGAGCACGGCGGCCGCGAAAGCCGATCCCGCCCTCGACCTCCGCGGCATCCGCGTGCTGGTGGTGGACGACGAGCCGGACGCCCGCGAGACGCTGACAGAGCTCCTCGAGCACTGCGGCGCCGAGGTGCTCACCGCCGCGACGGTGGACAGTGCGCTCGCGGCGCTCGCCACCTTCCGGCCCGACGTGCTGCTCTCCGACATCGGGATGCCGGAGCAGGACGGCTACGATCTGATCCGGCGGGTGCGCGGCCTGGCCCCCGAGGCAGGCGGCACGGTGCCGGCCGCCGCGCTCACCGCCTTCGCCCGCAGCGAGGACCGCCGGCGCGCCTTCTTGGCCGGCTTCCAGATGCATCTCGCCAAGCCGGTCCAGGTCCGCGAGCTGGCGGCCGTCGTGGCCAACCTCGCGCGGGGGACCGCTAGCGGACCGCGTCCGCCTTGGCCGCCAGAGTGAGGTCCGCCTCGCTCAAGCCGCCGATCGAGTGGGTCCAGAGGGTGATCTTCACCCGTCCCCAGGTGAGGAAGATGTCCGGATGGTGGCCCGCGGCTTCGGCCGCCTCGCCCAGCCGGTTGACGAAAGCCAGCGCCTCGACGAAATCCTGAAACCGGTACTCCTTCTCGAGGTGGTGCTCGTTGACGAGGGTCCAGCCGTCAAGCCGGCTATAGAGCTTGCGTAGCTCTTCGCCCTTGAGGGCACCGGCGCTCTGATCGGTCATTGTGCAACCTTCCTTTCCCCTCCGCCCCTGCGACAGGCGGCTCTTTCCAGATGACTGCAACTGCCGTGCCTCGCGGGTGGCACGTGCCTTGCCTATGTCCTTGTCATGACCGTAACTGATCCGGGAGGACCGATGCAAACCTGGACCTCATCTCATCCCTCCCCTCGCTGGCTCGACTTTTCCGACATGACGCCCGGCCGCCGCCGCGCAGTGATCGCGGCTCTCTGCGTCTGTTGTCTGCTCTTCCTGTCCGGCCTCGTCACCGCCGGCATGCTCTGGAAGCTGGTCCGCCAGTTTCCGCGCGCGCCGTTCAAGCAGCCGTCCCGCCTCTACGCCCAGCCGACCGTGCTGACCCCGGGCGCGCCGATGACGGCCGACGAGGTGGTGGCCGAGCTCCGCGACGAGGGCTACCGCGAGGTGCCGGCCGGCGCGCCGCTGCGCCGCGGCTCCTACCGCCGCGGCGGTGAGAAGGGTGAGGATCAGATCGAGGTGCACCTGCGCCGCTTCGTCACCCCTGACGGCGAGGCCGGCGGCGGACCGGTCGGCATCGATCTCCAGGGCGGGCACGTCGGCAGCCTCACCGTCGCCGGCCAGCCGGCGAAGGCGGCTGTCCTGGAGCCCGCGCTCCTCGCCTCCTTCTACGGCCCGGAGGTCGACGAGCGCCGCCCGGTCACCCTCGCCTCCCTGCCCGAGCCGGTCGTGCAGGCGGTCCTCGCCGCGGAGGACGACGGCTTCTACCTGCATCCCGGCATCTCCCCCAGCGGCATCGCCCGCGCCCTGTGGGTGAACGCCAAGGGAGGCGCCCGCCAGCAAGGCGGCAGCACGATCACCCAACAGCTCGTCAAGAACGTCTATCTGTCGCGCAAGCGGACTCTCGGGCGCAAGCTCGAGGAGGCCGCCATCGCGGTCGTCCTGGAGCTGCGCTACAGCAAGCGGCAGATCCTCGAGGCCTATCTCAACGAGATCTACTGGGGACGCAGCGGCGCCGCCAACCTCATCGGCCTCGGCGCCGCCTCGCGCGCCTACTTCGGCAAGGACGCCGACGAGCTGACCCTGCCCGAGGCGGCGACCCTCGCCGGCATGATCCGCGGCCCGTCCGAGTACTCGCCCGTGGCGAGCCCGGCCAGGACGATCGAGCGCCGCAACTGGGTGCTCCAGCGGATGGCCGAGCTGCGCTGGATCACCCCGGAGCAGGCGCAGAGCGCCCAGGCCACGCCGCTGATCACCGTGGCGGACCAGGCGGCATCCCTCGCCCCCTACTTCACCAAGGCGGCGGCCGCGGAGGCGAGTGAGCGCTTCGACCTCGACGAGCTCGCCGACGAGGGCTATCTCCTCTTCTCCACCGTCGGCTGGCGCGAGCAGCGCCAGGCCGAAAACGCGGTGACGCGCGGCCTCGCCGGTCTCGAAAAAGGACTGGAGAAGCGCCACCGCGGCGACGATCCCCTCCAGGCGGCGCTGATCTCCGTCGATCCCCGCGACGGCGCCATCCGCGCCTGGGTCGGCGGGCGCGACTACGGCACCAGCCAGTTCGACCGCGTCTCGCAAGCCCGCCGGCAAGCCGGCAGCGCCTTCAAGCCGGTGATCTACGCCGCCGCCTTCCGCGAAGCGGTGGTGACGCCCGCCTCGCTGCTCAAGGACTCGCCGATCGTCGTCCGCGCCGGGAACGACCGCTGGCAGCCGCAGAACAACGACCACGGCTTCCGCGGCTGGGTGACGGTGCGCTCCGCCCTGGAGCAGAGCCTGAACATCCCCACCGTCCGCCTCGCCCTGCAAGTCGGCCTCGGCCGCGTCATCGACCTGGCGCACGACATGGGGATCACCACCGAGATCACCCCCCGCCCCTCGCTCGCCCTCGGCGCCTTCGAGGTGAGCCCGTACGAGATGGCCCAGGTCTACTCGACTCTGGCGGACGGCGGCCTGAGCCCCCGGTTCCACGGTCTCGCCGCGGTCTTCGACCGCTCCGGCGAAGCCGTGATCGGCGACGACCTGCCCGCCCCCCGCCGCGTGCTGCCGCCGCAGACCGCCTATCTGGTGACCTCGATCCTCCAGGGCGTCGTGGACCACGGCACCGGCGCCGGCGTCCGCGGCCAGGGCCTGCGCGATCCGCTGGCCGGAAAAACAGGCACCACCAACGACCGCCGGGACAGTTGGTTCGCCGGCTACGCGCCGGAGCGCGTGACGGTGGTCTGGGTAGGCTACGACGACAACTCGAAAACCCGGCTCTCCGGAGCCCGCGCCGCCCTTCCCATCTGGAGCCGCTTCATGACCGCCGTCCGCCCCGCCCGCGGCTACACCGCCTTCGCCCCGCCCGCCGGGATGCAGACCGTGATCCTCGATCCGACGACCGGCCAGCTCGCCACCCCGTACTGCCCGTACAAGGTGACCGAAACGCTCCCCGACTACCAGGTCCCCGCCGAGACCTGCCAGCGCCACCAGCCAGGAGGCGCCGACACCTGGGCGGAGATGAACCTGAACGGCACCCCGATCGATCCCGCCACCGGCCAGCCGCTCGCCAACGCCGGCTGGGACCCCTACGGCCAGGAGTCTGCCGGCGAAGCCGCGGACGAGACGCTCGACGAGACCGCCGCCGCCGATCCCGCCGAACCCGCCGCTCTACCCCCCTTCGAGCCCATCGCGCCGCTCCCGCCGGTGCGCATCACCTATCCACCCGCCCGCACCTTCCCGCCCCGCCCGGTCCACATCGACCCGGCGGACAGCACGGCCGCGACCTCGGGAGACGGCAAGATCATGATTCGCCCCTCCCGCGAGGCGAAACCGGAGCCACCGGCGGAGGAGGCACCCGCGGAGACATCGCCGGAGACGGAAGCGCCGGTCGGCGTGGTGCCTCCAGCGGCGGAAAGCGAAGCGACTCCGCCGCCGCCTTGAGCCAGGCGTACCGATCATCGAACGGCTGCACGGCAGTGAGCCTCATCATCCCTACCGTACCGCCGCCAGCCACCCCTTCAGATACTCACCCTGCGGATGGGTGATGTCGACCGGGTGGTCCGGGGCGGCGGCGAGGGGTTGGAGGAGGGCGACGCGGGCTCCGGCTTCGACGGCGGCGGCGAAGAAGATCTGGCGGAAGAGCTTGGTGTCGACGGCGCCGCTGCAACTGAAGGTGAGGAGGAAGCCGCCGGGGGCGACGCGGCCGAGGGCGAGGCGGTTCAAGTCCTTGTAGGCGCGCGCGGCGGCGTCCAGGTCCGGACGTTTGCGGACGAGGGGCGGGGGATCGCAGATCACCAGGCCGTAGGTTTCGGTGCGCTTCCGGAGGTCTTCGAAGACGTTCGCCTTCACCCAGTCGGCGCGCGCGGGATCGAAGCCGTTCGGCGCCAGGAGCTCGCGGCCTCTCTCGATCAGGCGCACGGAGGACTCGACGAGGGTGACCTGCGTGGCTCCGCCGCGCAGGGCGTAGAGGCCGAAGGCGCCGGAGTGGGCGAAGAGGTCGAGGACGGTGCGGCCTCCGGCGAGTCTCTCGGCGAGGCGGCGGTTGTCCCTTTGGTCGCAGTAGAAACCGGTCTTCTGGCCGCCGGCGAGCTCGGCGGTGAGGCGGAGGCCGGACTCCAGGAAGGGCGCTTCCCGCGGCACCTCTCCGGCGATGACCTCGTCTTCCCTGGACAGCCCTTCGGCGCGGCGGGCCGGCAGGTCGTTGAGCTGGAGGATGGGCAGGCCGGGGAAGAGATCGGCGAGGGCGGCATAGGCAACGTCTCGCAAGGTTTCCAGGCCGGCGACGGTGATCTGGCTCACCAGGACGTCGCCGAAGCGGTCGATGGTCCAGCCGGGGATGCCGTCGCCTTCGGCGTTGAGCAGGCGATAGCCGGTGGTGTCGGCGGGCAGGATCGCCTGCCGCAGCGCGATGGCTTCGCGGAGGCGGGCGGTGAAGAAGGCGCGGTCGGCGGTCTCGACGCCGGGGCCGAGCATGCGCACGCGGATTTGCGAGCGCGGGCTGTGGAAGCCGACGCCGAGGAGGCGGCCGGAGGCGTCGGCGACGCGGACGAGGGGCGCGTCGCCCGGGCCTTCCAGGCGCGCCACGGCGCCGGAGAAGACCCAGGGGTGCCCTTCGCGGACGGCCTTGTCGCGCCCCGGCTGGAGGATGATGCGCGCCGTCGCGGACGCTCTCTCGCTAACCGTGCTCTCCTTTGCCCACGACGAACGAGGTCGTGCTCGTCTCGGCCTTGCCGGCCGTATCCGTCAGAGTGACCAGCAGCAGGTACTCGCCGGGCTGCAAGGCCGGCGGCCGGAAGGTGGCTGCCAGACGGTCCGGCTCGTTGGCCGCCGCGCCGGGCTGCCGCTCCTTCACCTCGATCTCCCCGTTGTCTTTCGCACCCAGCTCCTGGCCGTCACTGCGCAGGATGCGCGCGCCGGCTTTGAGGACGCCGGGCTGGAGATGGTAGCCGATCAGGGAGAGGCGGGCTTCCTGCCCGGGCTGCAGCTCCGGCGCCGCCGCCGGGATGTACGGCTCCTGCTGGATCTGGAACGGATAGGGGACGTCCTTCGGCACCTCGTTGCTCTCGCGGATGAGCAGCCAGCGCCCGGGCTTTTCGGGGAAGAAGGGCTGGAGGAGCACCGCTTTCTGCTCGGCGAAGGCCGGCACCTTGAGCGGCACGACCCGCGCGCTGAGAGCTCCCGTGGCGCCGTTGCGCACCAGCACGCGCAGCGAGTAAGAGCCCGGTGTGAGGGCGAGGTCGCCATAGAACTTGAGGCCGCTCTGTTGGAGCACCGGCTCCACCTTCTTGAGGTCGAGGGCGAGGGTCTTGGCGAAGAAGTCCTGCACCGTGCCGTTTTCGTCCAGCGCGTAGGTGTAGATCTCGACCGGCAGGGCGGCGCCCTTGCGGCCGGTGAGGAGGCTCTTGCCGTCGATCTCGATGAGCACCGGCACGTAGGCCTTGTCGCCGGCGCCCTGGAACGGCGCCACCAGCACCGAGGTGGCGATCGCGCCGCCTTCCTGGCCGCTGACCACCCGGCCGGCGGCGTCGAGCATCCGCTCGAGCGGGCTCTGGTCCTTGAACTCTTTCGGTGCGTAGTAGCCCGGGCGGTAGACCATCTGCGTGCCGCGCGGCGAATTCTTCAGCTCGACCCGCAGCTTGCGGTAGGCGCCGTCGTGCTTGACCCCCTCGGGCTGATAGGAGAGGACGTAGGTGACGCTGGTCCGCGTCAGCATGTCGTGCATCGCCACCGAGAGGTCGTTGTAGTTGCGGTAGAGCTCGCCGCCGGTGCCGTCCGCCATGATGAAGAGGCTGTCCTGGCCGGCGGCGCCGGGCTTGACGCCGTTCTCGGCGCCGAAGGCGCGCAGGCCGCCGGGGTCCACGGCCTGCACGATGCAGTCGGCGCGGCGGAGCTCCTCGATCATCTTCTCGACGTCGCCGCCGAGCTTGGTGTTGCCGTAGCGGGCGTCGGAGTTGACCTTCCAGTACTCGCCGTTGGCCGAGGCCTCGTTCATCTGCTGGATCTCGTCGTCGTCCTGGGAGCCCAGCATGAGCTTGTTGTCAAAGCCTTCGGAGAGGAAGACCACGTATTTGCGCCCGTGCACGCTGCCGAGGATCTTGGCGAAGGAGCCGAGGGCGCGCGAGAAGGCGGTGACGTCGCGCTGCTGCTGATCGAGGCCGGCCTTGGCGACCGCGGCGTTGAGCACGGCGTTGACATCGGGTCCGCCGCCACCACCACCACCGCCTTCACGGCGCGCGCCGCCGGCGCCGCCGCTCGCGGCGCGGCCACCCACCAGCGGCGGCAGGTTGAGGCGGAGGGGATCGGAGGCGACGACGGTGGAGCCCAGGTGCTCGAGGGCTTCCAGGGCCTGTTTGCGGTCGGCCGTGAAGTTGAGGATGAGCTCCGGGCCGCGGACGGGGCTGTAGGAGGAGACAGCCACGAGATCGCTCGGTTGCAGGCCGGCGAAGAGGGTCTTCGCCGACTCGCGCGCCTTGGTGAGCGCGGTGGGGCTGGTGAACGAGAGGTCGAAGAGGAGGACGAAGCGCCGCCGCGCCGAGGGCGGGACGGCCTCCGGCTTGGTGGCGGCTTGCGCGGTGTTGGAGGGGGCCGCCGCGGTGCCGAGGTCGAGGACCTCGAAGCCGGTGATGGGATGCTTCTTCCGCCCTTCCCAGATCTCGAAGTCGGCGGCGGTGAGGCCGCGCACGGGCTCGCCGTTCCTGAGCACCTGGATCGGCACCTCGACGGCGAGCACCTCGGTCGACTCGATGAAGCCCTGGTCGTTGTTCTTCTGCGGTGCCTGGGCGGCGAGCGGCGGTGCTGCGGCGGCGGCCAGG
>Ga0307506_10000023_pt1 | contig 70977 bp, 56 predicted proteins | sample 25_S_MG_FD_202175 | JGI IMG/M metagenome (GOLD analysis project Ga0307506, IMG submission 202175) | Soil microbial communities from Populus trichocarpa stands in riparian zone in the Pacific Northwest, United States - 25_S | ecosystem: Environmental > Terrestrial > Soil > Riparian zone > Trees... | reverse complement strand
TTTTCAAGAGATTACGCCCCCGGGGGCCGCCGGATCCGGGGAAAACCCTCAAACATAGGCTATTTCGCCACCGCCGAGACTTGTGCCGAATTCACCGACTCACAGCTCTTGAAGGCGCGGATGACGTAGAAATAGCGCGTGCCGGCGGTCAGCCCGGTGTTCGTGGCCTGGGTGGCGAGCGCGCCCGCCACGGCGATCCGCTGGTACGGGCCGCCGCTCACGCCGGCGCGGTAGATCCGGTATTCGGTGGCTCCCGTGACCTTCTTCCAACTGAGCGTGATGCGCCGGGTCCCCGCCGCGCCCGCCGCCGCCGTCACCCCCGCCGGAGCCGCCGGCGGCGTGCAGACGGTGGGAGGGGTGTCCACCAGGGCCGCCGTCCAGATCTCTTCCGACTGGCCGGCGCGGCGGTCGGTCCACACCGGGAAGAAGGTACCGGCGAAGCCGGTCAGGCTGTTGTAGTCGCCGTACTGGTTGCCGGCGTCCGCCGCGCCGGCCGTCTCGTCGCTGGCCGCCGTGGTCACCTTGAACGGCGCGGTCCAGGTCACCCCGTCGTCATAGGAGGATTGATACCAGACGTTGGTCCTGCGGCGGGCCGCGTCGCCCACCGTGTCGTAGTAGATGACGGCGAGGGCTCCGGTGGCCTCGTCCACCACCAGCGCCTGGTTGAATTGATCGTTCTTTCCCGCCTGGTTGTTGAGCATCTTCTTCGCTCCCCAGGTGACGCCGCCGTCCGTGGAGCGGGCAAACCAGATGCGGGCCTTGCAGGCCGCGGCGGCGTCGCTCCCCGGCTCGTCGCCCGGCGTGCGGCAGCCGGTGGCGCCGCTCAAGTCGGTCCAGGCCGCGTAGACCAGGTTCTTGGCGGCGGTCCGGTAGGCGCCGCCCGAAACGTAGACGAGAGCGCGCCGCTCGTTCTGCGCCGGGACGCCGATGTCGTAGGAGTCGAAGGTCGAGGCGAGGGCCGCCGGCGAGGTATAGGAAGCCCCGCCGTTGGTCGAGCGGACGAGGAAGATCTTCCGGCTGCCCGTGTCGGGCCAGAAGCCGAAGACGACCCCGGCGCTGTTGGTCTTGACGTCGCCGCCGATGCCGGTGCCGGTGGTCTCGCCGCCGCTCACCCGCAGGGGCGAGGCCCAGGAGCCGTTGCGCCGCCGGTTCATGTAGACCGGCGCGTCGTTGTGCCAGATGGCATAGATCGAATTGCGGTACGGCGAGGCGGCGCTGTGGTCGATCCACACCATCTGCTTGTCGGTCGCGTCCTGGCTGCCCGAAAAGGTGCTGTCGAAGCTCCAACTGGCGCCGCCGTTCGTCGACTTGTAGAGGCGCAGGCGCAGGGCGTCGCCGCCGCCGGTGACGCCGATGGTGGTGGACCAGGCGGTGCCGTCGGAGGTCCAGTCCACGGTCGGATCGGTATGGAAGTCGTCCTGGGAGAGGAGGGGAAGCTCGCTGCGCGACCAACTGGCACCGCCGTCGCCGGACCAGTACTCCGCCTGCGTGCCGCTGCTGCCGAGGTCGTTCGAGGCGGCGATGACTTTCCTGCGGTCGCCGTAGAACACCCGGATGTCGGACTCGCTGCGCGGGAAGGACGACAGGCCGGAGATGCGCAGGTTGGCGTGGCCGATGGCGACCTTGTCCGCATTCCGGTCCCCGTCCTCCACCAGGGCACCGGAAATCCCGGGCAGACCGGGGAGCAGGTCCTGGTGGCTCAGCATCCACTCGTGGACCTCTTTCAGGGCGAGGGGATAGCCGCCCGTCGGATCGTCGCCGGAGTAGCTCCCTTCCGGGTGCGCCTTGCGCCAGAGCACGCGCAGCCAGAGGGGGACGGGGATCGTGTCACGGGCCTCCTCGGGCCGCAGCAGGTCGAAGTCCTGATTGCCCGCGATGAGGCTCTGCAACGGGCTGCCGACGACCACGCGGTCGGCGGCGAGCTGCCTCTCGAGCGCGGGCCAGCCGGGGGCGGGCGCCTGCGCACGGGCGCCGCCGGCAAAGGTGAGCATCAGGATGAGGGGAAGGAACAGCTTGCGCATGACGACGTCTCCTGCGGCGATCTGTTGAAAGGTCTTCCTTAAAGGTACCATAGCGGTGTCCGATCGATTATTTATTTTCCAGGGGGAGCCGGGCGCCGCGGATCGTGGCGCGCCTCGTGGAGGAAACGGGTCATCCTGTCGAGCAGCTCGACGGTCAGCGGCCGGCCGCCGCGGGCTGTCTCGTCCCCGAGGAAGCGCAGCGCGTCGACGGCGAAGGGGGCGGCGCCGCGGTCGCCGAAGAGCGGGATCGACTCCGCCACCATGCGCCGTAGCTCCTCCTGCCGCCCGTCGCGCAGAAAGGCCGCGGCGAGGTCGAGGCAGACGAGGGCCGCGTCGAGCGCCATGCCGCGCGCGAGGTAGGCGTCGCGCAGCTCCCAGAGGGCGGCCTCGGACTCCCAGGACGAGCCTGACATCTCGGCGGCTTGCGCCGGCGCGGCGAAGCGCCCCTCCGGCGCGGCGTCGGCCACCGCGGACGGCAGCCGGAGCCGCTGCCCGGCGGCGACGCGGTAGGCATTGCCGAGGTGCATCAGGGCCATCGCCCGGGCATCCGCCGCCGGCTCCGCGCCGCCGTCGGCGGCCAGGCGCTCGGCGATCAGGACGGCGAGCTTGGCCGCTTCCACCGCCGCCGGGGGATCGTCGAGCCAGACCGCCCGGCAGCGCGCCTCCAGCAGGGCGGAGAGGGCGAGGGAGCGGAAGCGCGGCTCCTGGCGGATCAGCGTCCGCCGGCGGAGCTCGTCGGCGTCCAGCAGCTCGGCCAGCTCGCCGCGGCTGACGGCGGCGATGATCGGCCCGAGGGCGCCCAGGACGGCGTCCAGATTCTCCCGCGTCTCTCCTTCTCTTTCATGGGCGAGCCGGCGGGCGGCGAAGCGGTGCGCCTGCCAGCGCACGGGGCCGGCCGGCACCGGCAGGGCGTCCACGGCGCTCTGGCAGACGGGACAGGAGGCCAGGTGGCCTTCGAGGGCGCGCCGCGGCTCGCGCCCGAGCGCGCCGCGGGTATAGCGCTCGAGGGTCTCCGCCTCCGGATGCCCTTCCGTGTCTTCAAACACGCGGAGTCTCCAGGGGGCTTGCAATAGGCGTAAACAAGGCGTAGAGTCCTGTTCAGAGAGAACGTGGTACGACGCTCAGGAGAACGATTCCCATGCGCAGCGAAAAAGATCGTAGCACCTTGTTCCCCAGCAACGCGTTCGACGAGTCGTTTCTGGCGGCCATCGATCAGCTCGACGAGCCGATGACCGCGGCGGAGGCGGAGGCGGCAGGCCCTTGGGCGCTGCTACCGGTGCCGGGAGGAGGCTGGGGCCTTTTCCGGCGTGGACAGAGCCCGGAGCGCGGCGACGCGCCGGCAGCGACCTTCCGCCAGCGCGAGAAGGGTTTGCTCGCCGCCGCGGTGATGCCGGGCACCGGCCGTGATCCGCTGTTCCGTCTCGCTCCGGACGCCAGCTCCCAGGGTTTCGCCCTGACGAGCTCGTCGGGCGGGCCGGAAGGGCATCTGCGCCTGTTCGACGAGAACCTGCGCGATGCGCTGCACGTGGTGGAGTGCCTGGTGCGCTCCCCGGAGGCGCTGGCCCGGCTTCTGGAGGCGGCCGGCGGTATCGCGCTCCGCGAGACCGGCCGGCTGTTGCGCCAGTCCGAAGCCCTGCCGAAAGCTTAAGCCCCTTCGCCGGGCCTGGAAGGCCCTCCGCCTCCCAGGTCCGGCGCCTGGTGTGCGACAATCCTGTCCGGTCAAGGAGGACTGATGCCGTACACCTCACCCTGGCTCTGGGCGGGCTTCACCGCTTTCATTCTGGCCCTGCTCGCTCTCGACCTCGGGGTCTTCCACCGCAAGGCGCACGCCGTCTCCGTCCGCGAGGCGACGTTCTGGAGCGCCGCGTGGATTCTCCTCGCCCTGCTCTTCAATGCCGGGCTCTGGTGGCTGCGCGGCCCCGATCCGGCTCTCCAGTTCCTCACCGGCTATCTGATCGAGAAGTCGCTCAGCGTCGACAACATCTTCGTCATGGCGCTGATCTTCTCGTACTTCGCCGTCCCCGCGATCGAGCAGCACCGGGTGCTGTTCTGGGGCATCCTGGGAGCGCTGGTGCTGCGCGCCGTCTTCATCCTGGCCGGCTCGGCGCTCCTCGCCTCGTTCCACTGGATCATCTATCTGTTCGGCGCCTTCCTGATCTTCACCGGGATCAAGATGGCGCTCCACAAGGGTGAGGACATCCATCCGGAGAAGAATCCCGTGCTCCGCCTCGTGCGGCGGCTGATGCCGGTCACCCCGGGCTATGAGGGGCACCATTTCTTCGTGCGCCGCGCCGGGCGGTGGATGGCGACGCCGCTCTTCCTGGTCCTCGCGGTGGTGGAGAGCACGGACCTCGTTTTCGCCGTCGACTCCATCCCGGCGATCTTCGCGGTGACGAACGATCCGTTCCTGGTCTATACCTCGAACGTCTTCGCGATCCTCGGCCTCCGCTCGCTCTATTTCGTGCTCGCCGGGGTGATGAGCCAGTTCGTCTACCTGAAGATCGGCCTCTCCGCGGTGCTGGTGTTCGTGGGCGCCAAGATGACCCTGGCGGAGATCTACAAGATCCCGTCGGCGGTCTCGCTGCTGGTCATCGCCGCCCTGTTGACGATCTCGATCGTCGCCTCGCTGCGCAAGTCGGCGGCGGAGACACCCTAGGCGCGGCCCTGCTACACTTGTCACCATGCCGCGACGCCGCCCCGCCCGCCTGACGGCTCTGACCACCGCTCCCTGGCGCGCCCTGCTCGCCTTGGTGCTCGGGCTGGCGTTCCTCTTCGGCGCCGTGGTCCCCCACGAGGTGCTCGCCGCGGGGCACCGCGACTCGCCGGACGGTATTCCGGTCGATGCGGCGATCGACCGCAGCGCCAGCCATCCGGGCGATCCGGTCCACGTCGAGCAGTCGACCGTCGAGCTTGAAGCTGCCTGCCCGCTGTGCGTATTGCAGCTCCAGACCCGGTCGGCCCTCCACCCTCCTGAAACGCCGCTGCCGCCGCTCCTCGCGAGCGACGATTTCCAGGCCGCAGCCGCGCAGGTCCATTCCGCCCCGCTCCCCCGCCTCGGCCCCGCCCGGGCCCCGCCTCGCCTCTCCCCGGCCCTGTAACCGCCTGCCCGCTCGACATCGAGCCGGACAGGCACTGTTCAGGCACCCTTCGCGCCGCCACGGCGCCGGAGGTCGTTCATGGAGAGACGACAATGTCGACTTTTTCGCGTCCCGGCGTCCGCCGGCTGACGCTTCGCGCGCTCGCGCTGTCCTGTCTGCTGCTCGGTCTGCTGATACCAGCGGCAGCGCAGGCTCAGACCACGGCTGATCAAGACCCTGTCACCGCTCTCCGCACGGAGATCGAGGAGCTGAAGCGGACCTACCAGGAGCGCATCGAGGCGCTCGAAAAGCGCCTGTCCGATCTCGAAGCGGAACGCCAGGCCGCCGCGGCGCCCGTGGCGCAGGCGAGCTCGGGAGGCGGTGACGCCCAGAGCTCGACCTACTTCAACCCCGCCATGTCGGTGATCGGCAACTTCCTGGCCGTCGGCGGTCACAGCCGGAAAGAGAACCTGCCGAGCGCCGCTCTCCGCGAGTCGGAGCTCGGTCTGCAGGCGATCGTCGATCCATACGCCCGCGCCGACTTCTTCCTCTCGTTCGGCGAGGAGGGCGTCGACGTCGAAGAGGGCTTCGCGACCTTCACCTCCCTGCCCGCCGGCCTCCTGGTCAAAGTCGGCAAAATGCGCACGGTGTTCGGCAAGACCAATACTCTCCACCTCCACGTCCTGCCCTGGCCGGACGAGCCGCTGAACGTCGTCAATCTGCTCGGCGGCGAGGAGGGCTGGATCGGCACCGGCGTCTCGGTCGCGCGCCTGATTCCGCTGCCGGCGGACACGTTCTCGGAGGCCACCCTGCAAGTCTTCCGCGGCGATTCCGGCGACCTCTTCCAGGCCGCGAAGCGCAGCGATCTCGCCTACAACGGCCACTACCGGATCTTCCGCGACCTGACCGAATCGACCAATCTGGACACCGGCCTCTCCTACGCCGAAGGCCCGAACGACAGCCAGCCCGGCGCCCGCACCCGGCTCCAGGCGTTCGACGCCACGCTGCGCTGGAAGCCGCTCCGGACCGCCAGCTACCGCTCGTTCACCTTCCGCGGCGAGCTGTTCCGCAGCGACCGCGAGCAGCCCGGAGCGGACCCGGTCGCCTGGGGCGGCTACGTCTCCGGCGACTACCAGCTCGCCAAGCGCTGGTTCGTCGGCGCGCGCTACGAGCAGTCCGAGCATGCCGAGGATCCGGGCCTCAAGGACACCGGCGTCGCCGGGCTCCTCACCTTCTGGCCGAGCGAGTTCTCGCAGCTCCGCGGCGAGCTGCGGCAGCGCCGCTACTCCCTGCGCGATGCCGCGCACGAAACAGCGACCGAGCTGCTCCTCCAACTGCAATTCGCGATCGGCGCCCACGGCGCCCATCCTTTCTGATTTTTCTGCATCTTGAGGTCAACCATGAAATTTTCGAGAATTCTCCTCTCTCTCCTCCTCCTCGGCGGCCTCGCCGGCGCGGCCCGTCCGGCGGAAGCCAAGCTGCGCGTCGTCAGCACGCTCCAGGATTTCGCCTCGATCGCCGCGGCGATCGGCGGCGACCGGGTCGAGACGTTCAGTCTCGCCAAGGGTTACCAGGACCCGCACTTCGTGGACGCCAAGCCGTCTTTCGTCCTCCAGCTCTCGCGGACGGACCTGCTGATCGTCGCCGGCCTGGAGCTCGAGATCGGCTATCTGCCGCCGCTCATCGACCAGAGCCGGAACGACAAGATCCACGCCGGCAGCCCCGGCTATCTGGACGCCTCGGCGGGCTGCGACATCCTCGGGCGCCCGACAGGCCAGGTGACGCGCGCCATGGGTGACGTCCACCCCTACGGCAATCCGCACTACTGGACCGAGCCCGAGAACGGGCGCGTGATCGCCCGCGCCATCGCGGCGCGCCTCTCGCAGCTCGATGCGGCCGGCCGCGACACCTACGCGAAGAACCTCGCCGCGTTCGAGCAGAAGCTCACCGCCAAGGAGAAGGAGTGGGACGCCAAGATGGCCCCCTACGCCGGCACCAAGGTGGTCACCTTCCACGATTCCTGGCCCAACTTCGCGAAGCATTTCAAGCTCCAGGTCGTCGGGCACGTCGAGCCCAAGCCGGGCATCCCGCCGTCGCCCACGCACACGCTCGACATCATCAACCTGATCACCGGCCAGAAGGTGCCGGCGATTCTGGTCGAGCCCTATTTCGATCTCAAGACCCCGAAATTCATCGCCGAGAAGACCGGCGTGGCGGTGGTGACGCTGTACCCCTCGGTCGGCGGCACGCCTGCCATCACCGACTACTTCTCCCTGTTCGATGTCGACGTCGACGCGCTGGTCAACGCCTTGAAGGGGAAGAAATGACGATTCTCGATCTGCTGCTCCCGGCCTTCGTGGCCAGTCTCATCCTGACCGGTATCCATGCCTATCTCGGCGTCCACGTGGTGGAGCGCGGGGTGATCTTCGTCGATCTCTCGCTGGCGCAGATCGCCGCGCTGGGCTCGACCGTAGCCTACCTGATGGGCTACGACCTGCATTCGACGGCGGCCTACTTCTTCTCGCTCGGCTTCACCTTCCTGGGCGCGGCGATCTTCGCGATGTCGCGGGTCCACCGGAAGACGCGCATCCCGCAGGAGGCGGTGATCGGCATCGTCTACGCGGTCTCGGCGGCGATCGCCATCCTGGCGATGTCGAAGGCGACTTCGGAGACCGAGCATCTCAAGGAGATGCTGGTCGGCAACATCCTCTCGGTGACCTGGCCGGAGCTCGGCAAGACCGCTCTCCTCTACTCGCTGGTGGGGGTCTTCCATTACATCTTCCGCAAGAAGTTCCTGGCGATCTCGATGGATGAGGCCGCGGCCGAGCGGCAGGGGATCAACATCCGCTTCTGGGACTTCCTCTTCTATGTCTCGTTCGGTTTCGTGGTGACCTCGTCGGTGGCGGTGGCCGGAGTGCTCCTGGTTTTCTGCTTCCTCATCGTCCCCTCGGTCGCCGCCATGCTCTTCTCCGAGAGGCTGGGCGTGCGCCTGGCGATCGGCTGGAGCCTGGGCGCCCTCGTCTCGGCGGGCGGCGTCGCCCTCTCCTTCCTCCTCGACCTCCCCACCGGCGCCACCATCGTGGCCACCTTCGGGGCGGCGCTCCTCCTCCTCGCCACCCTGCGCTGGCTGTTCGTCCGCCGGCCGGCGGCGGTGTCGGCGGAGTCTTCCAGGGCGAAGGCCGAGGTGCAGACGGAGGCGTTTCCGCGGGTCCGCTGAGGAGCCCCCGGCAAAGCCGGCGATCCAACACCTCACCCCCGGCCCCTCTCCCATCTCCCGCCCGCCCATCCCCGGGAGAGGGGGGAAAAGCCCAAAACTTGTTTCTTGTCTCCCCTCTCCCGGCGGGGGCGTGGGTGGGAGATGGGAGAGGGGCCGGGGGTGAGGTGCTTTTCGGCGTCGTCTTCGACCCCGGCTCAGCCGTCCGTGCTGAGCCTTGCGACCGCGATGCGGTCGACGTGCTCCAGGGCGAGACCTCCCAGGGCGTCGAGCAGCCAGGCGAAGTCGCGGGGGGCGGAAGCGAGCGCGTCGGCGGTGTTCAGGGCGGCGAGGAGGTCTTCATTGAAGTGGCGGGAGTGGCCGGCGAGATGACCTTCGAGGAGGATGGGAAAGCCCTGCGGATCCGCATCGGGGCCGAGGCGGTAACGCAGGCGGCGGCCGGTGCCGGGGAGGATGGCGGCGGCGAGCTGGGCGGCCTCTTTTTTCGTGAAGACGGCGGTGGGTGTGCTGCCGAAGTCGAGGCTCTCGCCTTCTCGGAGGACGGCCCAGCCGCCTTGCGGATGTGGCTCCAGATGCCAGGGACCGGCGAAATCGGCCTCGGGCGCGGTGTGCGGCTCGTCGCGCTCGGCGAGCCAGGCCAGGTACTCGGGGGCGAAGATGTGGCTGGGGTGGGACGGACGGGTGCTACCATCCTGCTCGGTGCGCATGGGATTAGTGCTCCTGTGTGCGCCAGGGTCCGGATGAGCTCGTAACTCATTCGGGCCCGCTTTGTGGGGATCACCGGCCGGATACGCTCCTGCCGGTGCCGTGCCTCTCTGAAAAGAACAACGAAGCGAGCCTACTGCGGGAATAGGGCGGAAAGCAAGACCTTTTCGTGGGAATTTCAGCGGTAAAGTCACCGCCGCCCGCCGCCGCCCCCGCCCCCTCCCCCATCCCCTCCCCCGCGCGTGCCCCCAGCCCGCCCACCCCGAGCGGGAGAGGGGCGCCACCACCCCAAAGCCAAGAAACAAAAAGTCCCGAGAAGCGGTCCGCAGGCGTTCCCCTCTCCCGTTCGGAGTGGGCGGGAGGGGGGGCGCCATCTGCTCGCCCGCGGCGAGCACGCGGAGGCCGCCCGCGAGCTCGGCGAGGCGCGGCGGCTCGATCCGGACAGCGTGCCCGTCCTTTCTCTCCTCGGCGACGCGCACGTGGCGGGACAGCGGTGGGCCGAGGCGCTGGACGCCTATCAGCAGATCCTCTCCCGCCATCCGGAGCTCTCCGGCGACCGCGACCTGCTCCGGAAGATGAAAAAGTGCAAGGAGACGCTCGGCTACCCGATCACCGACGCGGAGCGCAAGGCCGGCCGCCGCTGGTGGCCGTTCGGCGGCGGCGGGACCCGGAAGGCCGCCGCCCCGGCGTCCGGCGCCGATGGCCGCCGCATCGCGCTCTTGCTCGTCCTCATCCTGGGCGGGATCGGGCTCTTCCTGGCCGGCATGGCGGCGTGGAACCAACGCTACGCCGACCTGTGGCTCGACAACGGCCTGGGGAAACCGGTCCGGGTGACCTTGAACGGCCCGCGTGATCTCAAGGGGGAGAGCTTCGAGATCCCGCCGGGACCTCCGGTCAGCAAGACCGTCCGCCCCGGCCGTTACTCCATCGTGGTGGCCGACCTCCAGGGGAAAGAGATCGAGCGCACCACCGCCGACATCCCCAAGATCGACTTCTTCGATGCCCTGGGCGCCGACCGCCTCTTCGTCTACAACGTCGCGGAATCCCACGTCTACCACCGCGAGGAGATCGGCTACTCCTCGTCCGAGGCGAGCCGGACCTACAAGGAGAGCTTCGTCGCTCTCCAGCGCTTCTTCGAGCAGGACGACGTCGACTACCCCTTCCAGAACGCGCCGGAGACGATCAGCGTCGATTCCTCCTCCTCGGTGACGCAAAAGGTCGCCTTCAACGTGGCCCCCGATCTCTCGCTCAACCGCGTCGGCGTGCTCTGGTTCGAAGAGGGCAGGAAAGAGGATGCCGAGCGCGCCTTTCGCCGGGTCATCGAACGCGAGCCGTGCTCGCCGATGGCCAGGGGCAACCTGCTCCACGTCCTGAATGCCGAAGAGGGCCGGCCCCGCGCCGTCCAGGAGGCGCGCGCCTGGCTGCAAGCCTGCCCCGCGTCGATCCAGGCCCACCGGGCCTATCAGGACGCCCAGAGCGAGCTCGGCCATGGCGCCGACGTCCTGGCGGAGTACCGGGCCCGGCTGGCGGCGGCGCCGGATCTCGGGCTCAATCACTATCTGTATGCCCGGCTCCTCGACGATCCCGAGCAGGCCATGCCGCTCTATCGCGAGGCGATCCGGCGCGATTCCGCGCTGTGGTGGGCCAAGGGCGCTCTGGCCGTCGACCTCATGGCCCTGGAGCGGGACGCGGAAAGCCGGGAGCTCCTGGAGCAGGTCCTGCAGGCGCCGGACCACGATCCGGCGTACGTGAAGGTCTACGCCATGGCCGCCATCGCGGCCGGTGCCACCGAGCCGGCCGGCGCGACCCTGGAGACCCTGGAGAAGCAGCAGAAGGAGGAAGACGACGATCTTTGGCAGGCCCGCTGGCTCCTCACCCTCGCCGGCGGCCAATACGACAACGCCACGATCCTCCTCCAGGACCGCACCCAGAAGGCGGGGGAAGAGAGCGCCATCGACTGGCTGCGGCGCGTGCAGCTCCTGCGCCTGCGCGCGGACCGGCCCGCAGTGGACAGGGCTCTCCTCGAAGGACGGCTGCGGCCCGACATCACCGGGATCGCGGGCACGATCCGGATGGAAGAGGCCCTGGGCCGGGGCGAGTGGAAAGAGGCGGCGGCGGCCATCGACGCGCTGAAGCCGGAGGACACCTCCTACTTCGACCGTCTCTACGCCGCCTCCGCCGACCTGATGGGCGGCGACCGGCCGGCCGCCGCGAAGCGGCTCGCCGCTCTCGACGCCGAGCTCGCGGCCGCGACGGATGATTCCAGCGCGGCGCTCCTCGCCATGGTGAGGCATCTGGAAGGGCGGCTGCCGGCCGCCGCCGTGCTGGCGAGCGCCCGCCGCGCCGGCTTCAGCATGCTCCCCCACGCCTACTTCGTCCTCGCCACCGCCCGCTCGGCCGCGGGCGACGCCGCCGGCGCCCGGGCGCTCTTCGAGAAGAGCCGCCAACGCGCCCTGGCGTTCGATCTCCCCTACTTCGCGGCGGCGGCCCGGGCGAAGGGCTGAGGCCGACCGTGAGAGTGAGATCGACCCGAAAATCAGCCGGCGAGGGTCGCGGTCAGCTCACCAATCTCCCGCCAGGGCAGAACCTCGACGCCTGACCGGCGCTGCCGGCGGTCGCCGCCGTAGACCAGCCAGGGCCGGCCGGCGGCGCTGCCGGCGATCTCGCGCCAGGTTTCGAGCCCACTGAAGGAGTCCGCGGCCACCGTCTGCCCCGATTTGACCTCGACCGGATCGAGAAGGGCGCCGCGCTCGATCAACACGTCGACCTCGTGGCCGCCGCGGTCCCGCCAGAAAGAGAGATTGGAGGGCAAGGCCTGATTGAAGCGGGCCTTGAGGAGCTCGGAGACCACCCAGGTCTCGAACAGGCTTCCACGCATCGGATGAATTGCGAGCTGGCCCGCGTCCTGAATGCCGAGCAGCCAGGCGGCGAGGCCCGGATCGTAGAAGTACAGCTTGGGTGTCTTCACCAGCCGCTTGCTGAAGTTGCTGTGGTGTGGCTGCAGCCGATGCACGATGCTGCTCGCCTCCAGCACCGAGATCCAGGCCGTCGCCGTGTTGTGGGTGATCCCGCAGTCCTGCGCCAGCCCCGTGAGGTTCAGGAGCTGGCCGCTACGCGCCGCGCACATGCGCACGAAGCGCTGGAAAGCACTGAGATCGCGGACGTTGATCATCTGCCGCACGTCGCGCTCGACATAGGTGCGGACGTAGTTGCCATACCAGATCCCGGGATCGAGCCCACGATCGTAGAGCGGTGGGTAGAACCCGGTGAAGAGAAGGACGGCAAGATCGGGGGGAACGAATCCTCCCGCGACGAGCTCATCCAGCGTGAACGGGAGCAGTGGCACGAGAGCGACCCGGCCGGCCAGGCTCTGGGTGATGCTGGAGAGGAGGTCGAACTGCTGAGAGCCGGTCAGGATGAAGAGGCCGTTGCGGCGTTCCTGATCCACGTGGGTCTGGAGGTAGGAGAACAGCGAGGGCACACGTTGCACCTCGTCGAGCACGGCGCCTTCGGGAAAGCGGGCGAGGAAGCCTCGCGGGTCCTTCTCCGCCTGCTCGCGCTCGTCCAGATCCTCCAGAGAAACGTAGGGACGATCCGAGAACATGGAATGCACGAGAGTGGTCTTCCCGGACTGGCGAGGGCCGGTGACGGCCACCACCGGATAGCCTCGGGCGAGCCGTTCGATCGTGGCCTGGGCGGTCCGCGGGATCAGCATGAAGCCATACTGCCGTCTTCCCGGCTGATTGTCAATTCAATTGACAATCAGCCGAGAGCGCTCTCAAATTCAATCCTCACGCCGTTTTTTCTGCGCCAGGCGCTCCACCATGGCGTGCAGGGCGCCCTGGGCTTCGGGGTCGAACCAGTTGTCCACGAGCTGGTCGAGCTCGCCGGCGAGGCCCTCGTCCATGCAGCGGATGAGTCCGGCGCGGGAGGCGTCGCGGGTCTTCGCCATCGCCTTGGGCGGCAGCGCCGTGATCGCCCGGCACCAGTCGAGCGCGCGCTCCACGACTTGGTCGGCCGGGGCGGTCTCATCGATGAGGCCAATCGCCAGCGCCTCGGAGACCGGGAGCAGCAGGCCGCCGGCGCACAGCCGCTCGGCCTGGCGCTCGCCGATCAGGCGGGCGACGCAGCGCAGGATGGCGACCGGCATGGGGATGCCGACCCGCACCTCGTTGTAGCCGATCTTGAACTTCCCTTCGGCCATGACGCGGTAATCGCAATAGGTCGCGATGACGGCGCCGCCGGCCGGGCTATGGCCGGTGATCGCCGCCGCGATCGGGATCGGCGACGCGGCGAGCCCGCGGAGCATGCCGTAAAGGCTCTGCCACACCTCGCGGATGGCCGCGCGGTCGAAATGCAGGAGCTGGGGGACGTCGAGGCCGGCGCTGAACATGCCGGGGGCGCCGGAGAGGACGAGCGCCCGCGCGCCCTCCGCGGGCGCCTTCTCCACCGCTTCGCCGAGCGCCGCGATCAGCTCCGGGCTGAGAGCGTTGGCCGGCGGATGGGAGAGGCGCAGCTCGCGGATGGAATCGTGGTCGATGGTGGTGATCATGGCGCGATTCTCCCTGCTAGACTCCCGCTCTTGCAAGGACTCCCCCTTCTTCTCGCCGCCCTGCTCGCCGCGACTCTCCCCGGCGCCGGTTTCGACGTGCTCGACGAGCGCGCCGATCTCGACGTGCGCCTCGCCGAGAAGCGGATCGCGGGCGAGGTGGAGATCGATCTCGCCAGCCGCTCGCCGGCCCTCCGCGAGGTGGACCTCGAAGCGCAGGATCTGGAGATCGCCGGCGTCTGGTCCGGAGACCCCGGAGACCCCGGAGAGCACCCTTTGCCCTTCCGTACCGCGGACGGCCGCCTGCTCGTCACCCTCGATCCGCCGGCCCGGCAGGGCGAGACGCGGACTCTCCGCGTGCGCTACGCCGGCAGCCCGAAGACGGGGATGCGCTTCGGCGCCGAGCAGGTCTTCACCGCTTTCAACACCAGCGCCTGGCTCCCCTCGAAGAGCGATCCCGGCGACAAGGCGACGCTCACCCTGCGGCTCACCCTGCCGGCCGGCTATGAGGTCGCGGCGAGCGGCCGTCCGATCTCCCGCGAGACGCTCGCGGACGGCCGGGTGCGCCACGTCTGGCGCGAGGAGCGGCCACATTCCGCCTACCTCTTCGGCTTCGCCGCCGCCCATTTCCAGGAAGCTTCGGCGACCGAAGGTCCGGTCGCGCTGCGTTTTCTGGCCGCCGGCTTGACACCCGCTCAGCTTGCGACAATTTTTGGCAAGACCGGCGAGATGCTCCGGTTTTTCGAGCTGCGCTCCGGTGTTCCCTTCCCTTCCGGCCGGTACACGCAGGCGCTCTTGCCCGACGGACCGGCCCAGGAGATGGCCGAAATGTCCCTGATGGACGAGGACTATGGCCGCGCCGTCCTCGAAGATCCGCGCGAGGACTCCCTGATCGCGCACGAGCTGTCGCACCAGTGGTGGGGCAATCTCCTCACCTGCACCGACTGGTCCGACTTCTGGCTCAACGAAGGGACGGCCACCTTCATGGCCGCCGCCTGGAAGGAGCACGCCTGGGGGACGGACGAATACCAGCGCTCGATGCTCATCTCCCGCCGCCGCTACGCCCAGGCCGTGGCGGACGGCAAGGACCGGCTGCTCGTCTTCACCGGCTGGCAAAAGGCGGACGACATGGGCGGCGCGGTCACCTACAGCAAAGGCGCCCTCGTCCTCCACCTCCTGCGCCGCGAGCTCGGCGACGCGGCGTTCTGGGCGGGTCTGCGCCTCTATACGCAAACCGCCGCGGCGGCTGCGGCCTCCGATCGCTCGGTGCGCACCCGCGACCTCCAGAAGGGGATGGAAACGGCGAGCGGGCGCGATCTCGGCTGGTTCTTCGACCAGTGGGCCTACGGTATCCAGCCGGCGCTGACCGCCCGCCACCGGCTCGAGAACGGCGCCGTTGTGATCGACCTGGAGCAGAAGGGAGCGCAAGGAGCCAAGCCCTGGCGGATCGGGATGCGTATCGCCGTGGAGACGGACCGCGAGCGGGTGAGCCGGCGCGTCGAGCTGACGCAGGCGAAAGAGACCTTCCGCTTCCCCGTGACTGGAGCCCTGCTCTCGGTGCGGCTTGACGACGGCGCCTGGCTGCCTCTCCCGGTCGAGCACGAGCGCCCCTGGGCGATGCTGCTCCACCAACTGCGCCACGAGCCGGACGCGGCCGGGCGGGCCGATGCCCTGCTCGCTCTCGTGAAGCTCTGCGGCAGCAGCCCAAAGCCCGGCGGCTGCACCGGATTTCAGGACGTGCTGCGGGAGTGTGCCGCCGAGGACCCGGCGCGGATCATCCGCCAGCTCGCCGAGCTTTCTCTACAGGACTGGGAAGTCGCAAAAACAAACACGCCGCCCCGCTGACTGCTGCGGAACGGCGAGATGCGAGCAACTCCATCCGATCGAAACTTGCGGGAGGGGGGAAACCCCCCTCTCCCATCCCACCACCGGAGCACCAGCCAACTCAGCCCTGAATTTTTTACCAACCGATTTGTTACTTTCCTGTAAGAGCAACCCTTGTGCCAGCGGGAATAAAACAGGCGAAGGCCTTTATTTTCAACAGACTTTCCGAAAGGTGCCGCCGCCTTGTGACGGCGATGTGACGAAAAGTGGCAAGGACTCTCGGGGGAAGGGTGACAGTTCTTGTCAGCGTGGCCTTCAGCCCTACAACCGCGGGTCCACCGGCTCGCTCTCCAACGCGAGGACGCCGAAGACGCACTCGTGGATGCGGCGCAGCGGCTCGCGGCGGACGAAGCGCTCCAGGGCTTCGATGCCGAGGGCGAATTCGCGCAGGGCGAGGGAGCGTTTGCCGGAGAGGCCGCGGGAGCGCAGGCGGTCGAGGTTCTCGGGCAGGGTGTATTCCGGGCCGTAGATGATCCGCAGGTATTCGCGGCCACGGCACTTGAGAGCCGGCTGGAGCAGGCCCCGGTCGCCGCGGGCGACGAACGGGAGCGGCTTGATCACCATCCCCTCGCCGCCGGCCTCCGTCATCTCTTCCCACCACTGGATCGCCGCGGCCTCGCTCGACGGGTCCGAGAGGTCGACCCGGCGCCAGCGGGTCTCCGTCAGAAGGCCGGAGCCGGCGCGGCAGATCTCGGCGATCGTCTCCATGTGCCAGGCGTGGTCCTTGTCGATATGCACCACGCCTTCGGTGGCCAGGATGTGGAACGGCGCCAGGCGCAGGTCGGCCACGGAGGTCACCGGCCAGCAGTAGCGCCGCCAGGATTCTGTGTAGAGGCCGGCCAGCTCGTCGCGCCGGCGCCAACGGACGAGGAGATCGTCCACCGGTACGCCGCGTCCGGCGGCAGCGGCGAGAGCCGCCACGGAGGGCGGCAGCGCGCCGTGGGCGGCGGCGGACACCGCGGCGTATTGCTGGCGGATCAGCTCCTGGGCCTTGGCGGACCACGGCATCAGCTCGCAGTCCAGGCAGACCCAATCGGTCTCCAGACGCTCCCAGAAGCCGGAACGCTCACAGGCGGCGCGCACGAGATCGAGCAGCTCGCGCTCCGTCTCGCGGCCAGCCGGCGAGTCCGCGAAGAAGCGGCGGCCGGTGCGGGTGAAGCAGATCCCGGTCTCCGCGCTTTCCGCAGGCACCCCGAACCGCCGCCGCGCCGCTTCCGCATCGCGGCAGGCGATCACCACGGCGCGCGAGCCCATGTGCTTCTCCTCGCACACCACGGCGGGCACGCCGCGGGCGCGGAAGTGGGCGAAGGCCGGCTCCGGATGCTCCAGCAGCCCGGGGTGGCGGTCGCGGTCGGCCGTCTCCGCCGGTGACATGGTGGGCGGCAGGTAGATGAGCCAGCGCGGATCGGCGGCGAAGCGGCTCATCACCTCCAGCGCCGCGGCGGCGTTCTCCTCGCGGATCGTGACGTTCGGGCGCAGGCGGGGCGAGATCACCCGCTTGCCGAGCACGTCTTCGAGATCGAGGATCTCGTCCTGTCGCTGTTGTTGGGACAACTGCTCCGAAAGCGCGGCGGGCGTGGGCGGGCCGAACGGGCGCGACGTGGCGGCCCAGACCTGCCGCGCCGGCACCGCGACCAGCTCGCGCTCGGGATGGCGCAGCGCCGTCAGGCGCCCTCCGAAGACACAGCCGGTGTCGATGTTGATCGTGCGGTTCACCCACTCCGGCTCCCACACCGGCGTGTGGCCGTAGATCACCATCGCCGGCCCGCGATAATCGGCGGCCCAGTCGGCGCGCACCGGCAGGCCGAGATCGTCCATCTCGCCCGTCGTCTCGCCGTAGAGGGCGAAGTCGCGCACCCGCATCGAGGCGCGCCCCTGCATCGTCTCCTTCATGCCCGCGTGCGCCACGACCAGCCGGCCGCCGTCCAGCACGTAGTGGCTGACCAGGCCGTCGAGGAACCGGATCACCCGCTCCTTGAAATCCGGGGCCTCGGGCGCGAGCTGCTCCAGCGACTTTTCGAGCCCGTGGCGGATCTGCACCTTGGCGCCGCGCAGCGCCTTGAGCAGCTTCATGTCGTGGTTGCCCGGCACGCACAGAGCCGTCCCCGCCGCGGTCATCCCCATGGCGATGCGCAGCACGTCGGGCGTGCGCGGCCCGCGGTCCACCAGGTCGCCGAGGAAGACCACCTTGCGCCCCGCCGGATGGCGCCACGTGCTGCCCGCTTCGAGATCGACCTCGAAGTCGTAGCCGAGCCGCGCCAGCAGCTCTTCGAGCTCGTCGCAGCAGCCGTGGACGTCGCCGATGATGTCGAACGGCCCGTGCTCCTCCTTGCGGTTCGTCCACAGCGGCCGGCGTTCGATCACCGCGTCCTCGACGTCCTGCACGGTGCGGAGGACGAAGACGTGACGGAAGCCTTCCTCCTGCAGCTTGCGGATCGAGCGCCGGAGATCGTCCACCTGATGATGGATGACCGGCGGCGTGAGAGAGCGGTCCGTGCGCAGGCGGTTGCGTTCCTGACACACCGCCTCGGGCAGGGCGAAGACGATGGCGATCGGCGGCACATGGAACCGCCGCGCCAGCTCCACGATCGGCTGGCGCGCCCGCGGCTGCACGTTCGTCGCGTCGATCACCGTCAACCGGCCGCGCGCCAGGCGCTTCGCCGCGATGAGATGGAGCACCTCGAACGCGTCCACCGTCGCCGACTGGTCGAGCACGTCGTCCGATACCAGGCCGCGGCACTCGTCCGACGACAGCACCTCCGTCGGCCGGAAATGCCGCGCCGCGAACGTCGACTTGCCGCAGCTCGACGGGCCGACCAGGGCGACCAGGGACAGCTCGGGGAGATGGAGGATCACAGCGCGCTCCTCCGCGCCCGCACCAGGAAGTCGTTGGCCCAGGCGTAGTCCGGCCGCTCGGGCAGCGCCGTCGTCTTGTAGGCGCCGTCGAAGCGCGCATGGAGATCGAGGCGCCAGGCGTTGACGTCGTCCCAGGGGACCTCGCCGCGCTTGATGGCGAGCAGGCGCTCGCGCAGCCCGTCGTCGACGCGGACCGGGATCGTTCCTTCCTCCAGGCCGGTGATGCCGGCGAGGAGGAGACGGATCAAGTGCATGGCGTGCTTCCATTTGAGCGTGCCGGTGGTGCGGATGTCCTGCTCCAGCTTCTTGAACTGGGAGAGGACGTAGCCGTTGTAGGTCTGATAGATCAATCGCGAGAGGAGCCGCGAGCGCCCGGCGACCAGCTCTTCCGCCAAGGGCGTGCAGGTCTCGACCAGCGGCGTGTACAGGCATTCGAGGACGTTCGGGTTCGCCTTGAGCGCCATGGCGAGGAACTTCCGGATCTCCCAGTAGCTCTCCTGCGTCTCGTCGTTCTCGAGCTGCTCCGGGACGCCGTAGAGAGACCAGTGGAGCTCGGCGGGGGGCAGGTAGAAGCCGCGGCGGTCGACGTCCGAGCCCTCGCCGGCGAGGCCGTAGGCCTGGGAGCCGATGACGCAGCGGTAGATCACCCGGTCCCAGAGCTCCGTCTCGGCGAGGAGGGCGCCCGCGGCGGCCAGGTCCTCGCGCTGGGCGGCCTTGCGGATGGCGAGAGCCTGGCGCGTGAGCGCCACCTCGCGGCCGTCCGGCAGGCGCACGCGGTAGGCGTGGGTGCCGTCGACCGGCGCCTTGACGATCGTGCCGACGGCGCCGGCCGGGCAGAGCACGGTGCCGCGGGAATCGCGCAGCTCGACGCGCGAGACGACGTGCGTCCCCACGGGCAGGATGAGATGCGGCCGGAGCGCGCCTGAATCAGACATCGGCCTCTCGATCAAAGACGGCCATCTGCGTCGGAGGCCCCACCTCCGGGTCTTCGTCGCCAACAGGCTGGAAGCGCACGGCGTAGCCGAAGCGGCCGGCGATCCCGGACGCCCACTCGCGCATCTCGGCGCGGGTCCACTCGAAGCGATGGTCGCGATGGCGGAAGCGGCCGGCCGGGAGGCTCTCCCACTTCACGTTGTACTCGGCGTTGGGAGTCGTCAGCACCACCAGGCCCGGCCGCGCCGCCTCGAAAAGCACGCGCTCGAACGCGGCGAGGCGGGGCGGATCAAGATGCTCGACGACCTCGACCACCGCCGCCGCCTCGAAGCCGGCGATGCGCTTGTCGCGGTACATCAGCGAGCCATGGAGCAGCGAGATCCGCCGCCGCTCCCGCTCCGGGAGCCGCTCCAGCCCGAGCCGCTCGCCGGCGATCTCCAAAGCGCGCCAGGAGACGTCGAGGCCGACGATCTCCTTGAATTGACGATCCGCCAGCAGCCGCTTGAGCAGCTTCCCCTCGCCGCACCCGAGATCCACCACCTGCTGGACGCCGCTCTCGGCGAGGACCGCCGCCACCGCATCGAGGCGCACGTCGTTGAGGCGCACCCGCTGCTCGAGAGCCCCCTCCTCCGCGTCGCGCACCTCCTCGACCCTCTCGACAGCGTCCGGCTCGGCGCCCACTTCCTCCACCACCAGCCGCCCGATCGCCTCGCGCACCAGGCTCATCCGGTTCTTGAGATAGCGCCGCGCGATCCGCTCCCGCTCCGGATGCGCCGCGAGCCACCCCTCGCCGTGGCGGAGCAGCTTCTCCACCTCGTCGTCGCCGACCCAGTAGTGCTTCTGCTCGTCGAGCACCGGAATCAGGACGTAGAGATGCGTCAGCATCTCGGAAAGCCGGCACGTCGCGCGGAGCGTCACCGTGAAATACCGGCTGAGCCCCCACTCCGCATGCCCGCCATCGAGAGGCCGGGCCTCGGCCGTGACCGCATACCCCAGAGGCTCGAACAGCCGCCGGAGAAACCCCTCCCCGCCGCGGCACGGCAGCACCGACAGGCGAGCCTCCAAAGGGATCGCCCGCTCCGCCAGCTCCTGCCGGCTCTGGCTCCGCCCCCCCATCGCCGAGCCCAGCACGCGCGCGATGGCGACCGACAGGAACGACGACGCCACATATGGCCGGTCGTTCACGTACTGGTCGAAATTGCGCTCGCGCACCAGCCCCACCGGATCGACGTCCAGCAGCAGAGCCGCCGTACACCCCTCCTCCGTCGCCTCCGGATAGAAGACATGCACCCGTCCGAACGACAGATCGAACGACTGGACCTTGTCCGGGTGCTTGTGGAGCAGGAACCCGAGATCCGTCGCCGGGGCATGGGTGGTGCGCAGAGTCAGCAGCATGGGAGGGGGAGCTTACAGGCTCCCCCTACGACCGCGCCAGCGCCGCCACGAAGAAGATCACGAAGGCGAGCACGAACATCGCCACCAGGTAGATCGTGATGGCACCGGTGTTCGACTTGCCGGTCTTGCCGTTGAACGTCGCCCTGCAGTCCTCGCACTTGACGTGGTTGAGCAGGCGGGGTCCAATCATCCCGCCCCAGAGGGTGTAAGACACCTTCTCTGCCTTCGTGCCACCACACTGCGGACAAGGGGCAAATCCGGCCATGCGATTCTCCTCCGGCAAGCGCTCGGGTGGCGCCGCTCCAGGTTGGTTGGGCTGCGATGAAACGTCCCGATGATTGTAGACGAAGAGGCGGGAAGGCAGTATTAGAGGAAGCCCCGGCAGGCCGAGGCCTGCCGGGTTCTGAAGCCGGCAGGTCAGCGGTCCTGGCGGACCTGGACAGGTCTTCCTTTGTAGGCAAACTGGCTGACGAAGCTCAGGTACTCGTCCAAATCAGGCAGTCCCAGCCTGGTCAAGCGCCTGTTGACTGCTTCTCTGGACTCTTGCATCGGCAGGACGAAGGGGCCCTCGGCATCCTCGGCGATCTGGGTGCCGTAGAGCTGCTTGCGGCCCAGCTCGAGTTGCAGACCGTCATAGAGCACCGCGTATGTCTGTCCGTCTTCCGCGTTCTTGAGATCATGCTCGGCGAACGGCAGAACGGTGATCATCAAGGGCAGATCGTGGGTGTGCTTGGCCAGGATGACCGCGTCGACCGACGTCTTCGCACCAAATCGCGCCGCATCGATCCAGCCGACCTCTTGCAAGAGATCGCGGAAGTAGCGAAGGTTGTCCGTGAGCATCGCTTCGACCTCCGCGCGCGGCGTATTGCGGTTTTTGACGAGGACTTGGTCCCTTTTGAAGCGCGCTGCAATCTCCGCCTGGATCTCCAGGATCCGGGCGGGGGAAGGCTTTGTGCCGACGGCGAGCGGGAGCGGCTCGAGCCGCACCTCGGCCGGCACGCGGTCCAGCCGGTGGAAGGTACCGGCGAAAGGTTTGTCCTTCTCGCGGGATTCCAGCCGCAGACGGCCGCCGGAGAGGACCGCGGCCCAGCTCCGCGAGAAGCCCTCTTCCCGTAGCAAGAGATCTTCGCCGCTCTGGCGGATGAGCCCCCGCACCTTCAGCTTCCCGGCGTCCCACTCGATCAATCGGTCGGCTTCGAAGCGCAAAAGCCGGCCGCCCGGCTCCTCTCTCCAGGCTCCGACGAGAGCCGGCGCGAAGCGCGGCGCCGCGATCTCGCGGGCCGCCACGTCTCCTCCCCTCCAGGAAAGAAAGATCACGAGAGCTGTGAGGTGAAGCCATCGTGCTCTCATCGCTTCACCCCTCAAAAGGTCTCACCGTCCGATCCGCGGAACGTCACGTCACTCCCCGGCGGCGGGTCTGTGAGGGTATAACCTGCCAGGATTTCACCCTCACCGCGCACGATCCGGAGATCCTCGGCGAGAACCCGTGCCAGAACTCGATTTCTACAGTCGGCCGTGGTGGTCCCTTCAGCTTTCATCTTTCGCATCTGCCTCTCCTTTTCTGAAGTCGATTTTTGTCAGATCAAGCTCGGGCGACGCGTCGGCCGCTCCGCGGCACAGCGTTCCCGGAGCGTCCTTCCCACACAGCCCGGTCCGGCGGTATCACGTGTCTCTCGTCGGAAAGGCTGATTCTTTTCTCGACGACCGGCAACACGTCTTCATACCGCACGGAAACCTCTTCATCCCGCCAGGAGAAATCAGACTGACCTTGAATCAAGAATTCCGTGAACGCATCGAGGAGGGGAGCTCCCGCGTAATGCTCTACGAACAGAAACTGCCCCATCTCGTTGACCTCGAGAAACACGAAGTCTCCCTCCGGTGTCACCACGAGGTCGATACAGCCGAAGACGAGGCCCAGGCGGGCGACCACCTCCCGGCAACGCGCCGCGGTCTCCGGCGGCACGTCGTACGGCTCGATCCGGAGCTCGTGATACGCCTTGCGCCAATCGATCCTGCCCGTCTCCGTCGCCTGTGACAGCACCTTGGCCCCGAGGACCAGATTTCCGATCACTGTCACCCTCAGCTCGAAAGCTTTCGGGACCAGCTCCTGATAGATGCCGGGAACCGCACGCAAGAGAGCGTCTTCGATCAAATCTTCCGGTGTGAGGAGGCTCGTGTAGGGCATCCAGTACGTCTCGGCGTCGCGCCAGGAAATGGCGCGGAACGGCTTGTAGACGATCCGGTTCCCATGGCGTGCCAGGAACTGGCGGATTTCCTCCGGATCGTTGGTATAGAGAGTGGCCGGGGTCGCCAGACCGACCTCCATCGCGGCGCTCTGCTGCAGAGGCTTGCGTCCGGCCCGGGCCGCCGCATCGGGCGGGTTGACCCAGAACGCCTGCGGAGCGAGGAGATTGAACAGCGAGCGGCGGAAGACACCGCATTCGAGATCGGCGAAATCGCGGTCCGCCGGGTGCAGCCGGTGCTCGTCGAGAACGTAACACGGCCGCCGGTGCCAGACGGTGTCGAAGCACGCGTCGCGCAGGTCGAGAGCCGGCCCCTGGACAGACAACGTCCGCCGGTTGTCCTCGAAAAGAATGGATTCGCCGGCCGACATGGGGAAATCCGCCGTATACCAGAGCGTCACATCGACGCCCTTGCGCTCGAGCGCCTCCGCCACCGCGTAGGCGTGCGCGTCGCCCGGCTCTGTGAGGATCAGTATGTTTTTCTTCATAGATCGACCGGAGGCGTATCGGGCGGCCGAGCTGCTAAATCGGCCACCCGGCTTACGCAGTCCTCAGCTCAAAAACTGTCCCCGTCGCCACCCCGGAACGTAAAGTCCAGGCGGCTTCCGAGATCCGTCACCGTCTCGCTGCTCAGCGACACTCTTCCTCCCGTGGCCGAGCCGCCACAAGCGTGCCGCAAGTCTTCTGCCAAGGTTCTCGCCAGCACCCGGCCCTTCTGCTCCGGCAATTCACAGGATCGCTTCTCTCTCTTGATCGATTTACGCATCGGTTTCCTCCCTGGCGTATGCCCCAGATCCTTGGGGCCGTCGGTTGATACCACCACTCGGCCCACACGGGCCGGCCAAAACATAGAGCTATACGCCAGGAAGAAAGTGCCAAGCCCAGCAACAAGAACTATTTTTTGATTCTCAGGGCTCCGTCAAGCCGGTTCGCCAACGATTCAAGACCTGTGTTCTCCGGACACGTTTGCTGGTACGGCTCGCGCCGCAGGAACTTGCGCCACTCGTCTTTCGTCAGGTTCCTTCCCACCGTGCGGCAGGCTTCGGACCTCCAGGCCTCACTACGAAGGTCGAAGAGCAGGACCGACCGGTCGTTGCCGGAGGCCAGAAGCTTGCCGTCAGGATGAAACGCGAGATTGATGGCTTCTTCGGGTCCTCGCAGGCCGGCTCCGATCGGATTGCGGCTTTCCACGTCCCAGAAGTAGATGCGTCCGTTCAGGCTGCTCGCGCCCAAGGTCTTCCCGTCGGGATCGAACGCAACGCCTGTGAGTGAGGTGTCGAGGCCGGTCAACGGCGAGCCGATCAACTGTCGGCCGGTTTTTGGATTCCATAATCTGACAGTCCGATCCCCACTGGACGAGGCCAGAATCTGGCCATCGGGACTGAAAGCCAGGCCTGAAACCGGCTCTTCGTGCCCCTTCAACTCTTTCACGAGCTTCCGCTGTCCCACGTCCCAGAGGCGGACGAGGCCGTCCTGAGCCCCCGAGGCGAGGATGCCGCCGTCGGGAGTGAAAGCCAGCCCATAGACGAATCCTTCATGGCGCTTGCCGGTCTCGCCGAGAAACCTCTCGGGCGAGAGACTCCAGAGGCGCACGCGGCCCAAGTCGTCGCCGGCAGCTACCGTTCTCCCATCGCGGCTGAGCGCAAGGCTCCATATCTGCGCTCCATCCGGGCTCGCGAGCTCTCGGGGGTGGGTCCCCGGATGATCGAGATCCCAGGCCAGGATCTGCCCGTCCGCACCGCCGGAGAGGAGCGTCCCGTCCCGAAACGCCAGCCCATTGACCGCGCCTTGATGCCCCTGAAGAGCAGGCCCGCGGGGCTGCCGAGCCACCGTGTCCCAGAGGCGGATCGCGCCATCCTTGCCGCCGATCGCGAGGAGGTCACCGCCTACGTTGAAAGCAACGCTGTCGGCCTCGCCCGCGAAACCGGCGATGGGGTGGGCGAACCGTGGCGCTGCCTGAAGATGCCAGAGGATGGCCGCATCGTCGTCACCGCCCGACACCAGATGCCCACGCTCTCCGAAGGCCACAGTCCAAACAGTCTTCCCGTGCCCAACGAGTGTCGCCAAAGGCCGGCCGTTTGTGAGGTCCCATTGCCTGCTCGCAACGTTCCAGAGCAGGATCGTCTTGTCGCGTCCCGCCGAGGCGAGTGTCTGGCCGTCCCGGCTGAAGGCAATGCTCAGCACGGCGCCGCGGTGTCCTTCGTGGGGTGTGCCGAGCTCCGCACCGGTCGTGACGTTCCAGAGGTGGACCTTCCGATCCATACCGGCCGAGGCGAGGATGTCCAGGGAAGGATGGAACGCCAGGGCAAGCACCTGTTGTCCGTCCGCTTTGAATGAGCGGATCTTCGATCTCTGCGCGATATCCCAAAGGGTGATCGTGCCATCGGCGCTCGCGGAGGCCAGACGGCCGGCGTGATCGAAGGAAAGGCCGGAGACGAAGAGCGCATGCGCCTGTCGGATTTCGCCGCGCGGCTGAAGGCTGGGGAAATCCCAGAAATAGATCGTCGTCCCTCGGCTCGCTACGGCGAGGCTGCCATCCGGGCTGATCACGAGATTGCGAACTGCCTCGGGCAAGACCAGCGGAAGCCGGAGAGGCTGATGATCGGCCACACGCCAAAGGCGGATCGTCCGGTCGTCGCCGCTCGACGCCAGGATACTGCCGTCCTGGTTGAAGGCGAGCCCGAGGATGGCTCCGTGGTGCCCCTTCAGCGGCGGCTCCAGGCGAGCACCTGTCTCTCCATCCCAAAGGAAGACGTCGCCGGTACCGCCGCTGGCGATTGTCCGGCCATCCGGACTGAAAACCGCTCGGGAGATTCGGTCGCGGTGCCCGGGGAGGAAAGCCTTCAGGAATGGGCTCCCCTCCAGCAGAGTCAGCAGACTGTCTTTGGCCTCCACCGTATCGGCCGTGTTTTCCGCCTGAAGGCTCAGCAGGAGGGCGAGGTCGAGGGGGCCGTCGTGGAGCGCGACCGCCTCAGCGGCCAGTGCATGGGAGAGCGAAATCCGCCAGCGCCAGAATCCAAAGAGCGCGAGGATCAGAAGGATCAGGGACAGACCAGCCAGCGAGATGATCCATCTCCGCCTGTTCCGCTCCTTCCGTGCGATTTCCTGCTGCTCTCTCCACGCATTTCCCTCCAATTCTTTCTGGCGATTCTCCAAGCTCTGCCGAATGAACTCCAGCTCAGCCTCGTTGACATCACGAAGCCTTTTATCAAGCCATTCCTCAGCCTCGGCAAGGGGTGCTCGCGTCAGCAGGAAACCGGCTTCATGTTCTTCATCTTCCCAAGTGGAGCGAGCCAATCGAAGACGTTCCCTCCAGAGCAGGAAATCACGGCTACGATCGAGCCACTTTCTCAATCGATCCCAATGACTGATGAGCGCCTCATGGGTGATCTCGACAGCTCCCTTACTGTTCTCGAAATTCTTGGGACCGTCCTCCTCATCTTCCAAATCCAGATGAGTGGTGAGGAGTCGGGCATTTACTAGTGGCAGCAAAACTCTCTTATCTTTTTCACCAATTTCATCGAGGTCAACTCGTCGCCTTGTGTCCTGTGTACCTTCACCCGGACGGACAAGTTGCAGGAACAGCCGGCGCACCGCCTCCTGATCGTCCCTCTCCAGAGAATTGAATATTTCCTCTGCCTGCGAAGCAATTGCTTGGCGTCCACCACCAAGCTCCTCGTAGTCAATGTGACGCAGGGTCTTGCCGCGCCGACGCTTCCAAAGCTCGGTGAGAACAAACTCCAGAAGAGGCAGCTGCCCCGGCTCCTCTCCAAGCTCGTCGAGAAGCCTGTCGACAAGTCCAGGCTGGAACTCCAACCCAACTTTCGCCGCAGGCCTTTCGACCGCGGACCGTAGTTCGCTCGTATGCATGGGACGCAAGTACACAAGCGATCTTTCAAGACTATCCTTAAGATCCTCCTCTCCGAAGGCCTTGGATACGAAGTCGCTCCGCAACGTACAGATGACAGACAACAAATTTTTTCGCATCGAATCCTGGAGTTGAGATACAAAAAGTGCATGAGCCTTCTCGTCGCGATGCGTGTAAAGCTCCTCCCACTGGTCGACAACAAGTAGCAGTGATCCCAACCCGGGCTTCTTCTCGCGTGCATCGGCAATGAGATCGGCTAGATCGAGACTACGGTCCGTCAAACCCTCGAAAAAGAACTGAACGCTTTGAGTCCTCTCTACACCAAATTTCCAAGGCTCCAGCATCGAAACGAGCGCGGATGCCAGAGAACGAATTGGCTTATCGGAAGGCCTCATGAAGGCAAAATCCCAAAATCGATTTCCAGCGGAGCTCCGAAGCCTGGGAAGAAGTCCAGCTTGAACCACTGAGGACTTACCACTTCCAGATGGGCCTACCAAGGCCACGAATCGATTCTTTGCGACCGCCATCTCAAGTTGATCAACGATCTCCTCGCGGCCCGAGAAGAACCCGGCATCTTCTTCTCGAAATGCCAAGAGACCGCGGTACGGGCAGACTAGCTCCTTGATCGCTTCTGTGTGCCTTCTTTGGTCTACTCCTGAGACCTCACCCTTCAGGCTGGCCACCAGAAAATTTAATGATGGAAGATCCCCTGACCCCTTTTGGAGATCGACCCATGAGTTCGTTTCCAGGAACAGTGGCAGCGGTACGGCTCCTGGCAAAAGAACGGGCACGACTTTCATCTCTGGCATACGGGCCTGAAGAATGAGAGCCATAAAGGCTTCTCTTTTCTGCCATGTGCCAAGCCCATGCCGACCGTTCAAGATCACCACCGTCTTGCATACAGTCAAAGCCTCAGCGAGCTTCTCAATCCAGAGGTCTCCCAGATACCCCCGGTCCCAGAACACGCTCAACTCCCGAGCCTCCAAGGCACCAATAATCGCCTGGGCCTCCACCCGGTCCTTGGAGTTGTAGCTCAGGAAGACGTCGGACAAGAATCTCTCCTCTTGGCCTCTGGCCAGGCTCTACAACCGACCTTCGCTCATCGAGTACTGAAATACACCTACTGTGAAGACACCACGCCGAGAGATTTTGTTGAGGCGGTAGGGCAGAAGATTCTCAGAAGATCCATTCACGAGTGTGGAAAGCGCTGAATCCCCCGCTATCGGCTCGTCAATACATGCACGACAAGCGACGAGAACTTCAGCCGTCCTGGCGGATCTGGACCTCTTTCCCCGGGTAGGCTTGCTTGGCCACAGCCAGGTATTCGTCGAGGTCCGGCAGGCCCATGTCTTTCAAACGCCGGTTCACCGTCTCTCTCGATCCTTCCATCGGCAAGACGAAAGGTCCTTTGGCATCCACGGCGATCTGGGTGCCATAGAGCTGTTTGTGTCCGAGGTCCAACTGGAGAGCATCGTAGAGAACCGCGTAGGTCTGGCCCTCCTCCGGGGTCTTCAAATCGCGCTCGGCAAGGGGCAAGATGGTCATCATCAGTCGCAAGTCGTGGGTGTGCTTGGCGAGGATGACCGCGTAGACCGAGGTCTTTGTGCCGAACCGGGCCGAGTCGACCCAGCCAATATCCGCCAGGAGGTCCCGGAGATAGGTGCGATTTTTCTCGGTTGTCCGGTGAATCTCGTCCGGATTCCGCTCCCTGCTCTTGAGGAGCACCTGCTCGTCCTTGAAGCGGGTCGCGATGTCTTGCTGAATGGACTGGATACGCTCGGAAGGAAGGGGGAGGGGGGCTGCCAGGGGGAGGGGCTCGAGGCGGGCTTCTGAGGGCACCTGGTCCAATCGGTGGTAGGTGCCGGCCAGCTCTCCTGCTTTCTCCCTGGCCTTTGCGTCCTTGGGTTCCAGCCGCAGGAGATTGCCGGAGAGGCGGGCGCTCCAGGTTTCCTGGAGTCCCTGCCTGCGCAGCAGGAGGCGGTCGCCATCCCGCCGGATCAGCCCAAGGACGGCAAGCTCCCCATCACGGGGCAGGATCAAGCGGTCGATCTCGAGATTCAGGACGTGGCCGTCGGATACCGCCTTCCAGGCGCCGACGAAGGCGGGGGCGAGCTTGGGCTGCCCCCGCTTGCCGGACGCGCCGACGCGGCCCGCGCTCCAGGAAAGGAGGAGCAGCAAGGCGGCGAGGAGATGGGAAAAGCGTCTCATGGGCTGACCTCCTGGAGATAAGCACCGGCCCGCTCTATGATCTTTGCTGACTAAGTATACACTGGGGAGCAATGGAGCTCAAGAACCGGTTCGTGTTGAGCGCGACGGATTTTTCTCGGAGAAAAACCGCTTCCGACGGCGGAAGGACAGCTCGCGGTGGACCACAGCCGCCCGCCCAGATCCTTCCGCTCGGTGAGTCGCGCCAAGCCGCGATGGTGTAAAATCATGCCATGGGCATGCTTGAGAAACCGGTCCGTCAAAGCGTCAGCCTCTCGCCAGACCTGGCCCGCCGCGTGAGAGATCTGGCAAAGACGAAGAAGACGAGCGCGAACCGCGTCGTCGTCGACCTCATCGAAGCCGGTCTGGAAGCCCAGGAAAGCGAGAAGAAGAGGTTCTTCGATCTCGCTGATCGTCTGGCGCGCTCCGCCGATGTGAAGGAGCAGCAAAGCCTCAAAGAAGAGCTCGCGCGCCTGACCTTCGGTGACTGATGCCGAAGATTCAGTGGACCAACCTGCCTCCTGCTCTCCACGATCACCTCTTCGACAGACTCCGCGAGCGACAGATCTCGGTCGAGGATCTCTATCTCCTGAAGCAGTGGCGAGAGTCCGAGCCGGACGCTCCCGATGGCCTCTGGTACAAGGACTTCGGTTCGTTCAAGGTCTGCGGTGAAGGAAAGTACCCGAAGACCTTCCTGCTCCGGGGCCAGGCGGCCAAGGGGCAGAAGCTCTGAGGAACGGAGCACAACCTACAGCGTCGCCGTCAACGAGGTTTCCCGTGGCATCCTCTTCAGCGAAGATGTAGTCACAAGGAGGCTCACCATGGCTCAGCACACCGTGGGAATCCGGCAGTTGAATCCGAGCCCGGCTCGGCGGAGATCCTCCGGAAGATCGGCGAAGCCTCGGCGGCGCGAACCAGGCACTCGCGCTGTGCGCGAGCCGTTTTTGTCGAGCCCGACCCCTTTTTCTCGTGCGCGAGCCGTTTTTCTCGAGCGCGAGCGGTTTTTCTCGTGCGCGAGCCGTTTTTGTTGAGCGCGACGGATTTTTCTCGGAGAAAAACGGCTCGGGCTGTGCGCGACGGATTTTTCTACGAGAAAAACCGCTCGGCTTGAGCCCGACCGGTTTTTCTTGGAGAAAAATCGCTCCGGCGGCGGAAAAACAGCTCGCGGTGGACCAAAGCCGCCCCCCAGATCCTTCCGCTCGTTCCTCGCGTCAGGATGGCTTTGGGGTCAACCGGACGGCTCCGCCAGCTCCCGCATCACCGCCCAGGCCCCCGGAACGTCCAACGCCCGTGCTGCGTAGTCGGCGGTGAGCAGGACGTCAGACAGGTAGGGGTGGAGCTTCTCGGTCTGGCGGTTGGCCACGGAGGCGGCGAGGACGAGGGGGTCCGGCGGCGGCTCGGCGGCGAGCTTGGCCATTTCGGCGCGGATGCCGGAGGGGGCGTTGTTGTCGAAGAGGAGGGTCATGCCTTCGCGGGAGGCCTGGATGCCTTGGGAGTGGAGCCAGACGACGAGGGTGTCGAGGATGCGGTCTCCTTTCCAGGCGAAGAGGAGGCTGCCGCTGGTGTCGCCGAGGAAGCGGCGGTCGGCTAGCCCTAAGCGGGTGAAGTTGTCTCGGCCTTCGGCGAGGAGGTCGCGGGCTTCGGCGTCGAGGAAGGGGGGGATATCGGCGGCGCGGTAGACGGCGAGCATCTCCTGGCGGATGCGGTCGTGGACGGGGGCGCCTTTGCCGCCTTCGAAGCTGGGGAGACGGCCGCCGTAGGCGGGTTTCAAGTCGACGACTTTGTTCGCCTCGTCGACGGCGATCACGGACCAACGGCGGCCTCCGAAGATGAGGAAGAGGCCGGGGTAGAGGGGGTAGGAGATGGGCAGGGTTCCCAGGTTCCGGCCGCCGCTGGTGAGGCGGTATTCCTCGTTGGTCTGGAAGGCGGTGTAGAAGGAGTAGTGGTTGACGATTCTTTCGCCGGGGAGGTCGAGTACGATCTCGCCGTTGTGCATCTGGCGGATCAGCTCCTGTTTACCGAGGCTGCGCAGGAGCTCGGCGAACATGGGCTGGTCGACGGCACGGAAGGCGCCGTCGCGGCAGAGGGCGCGCCAGGCCTGGTCGGCGCGGAGGCCGCCGTGCTGGGCGATGGCGGAGAGGACCTGCTGGACCAGGGTCGAGAGGTGCAGAGCGCCGCTCTCCGGCGGCTCGCACCAGCCGGCGATAAGGAGGCGGACCATGGCGATGGTCTCGACGAGGTCGGCGCGCAGGGTCTCATGGGGAAGAGTGCGCGGCTCGATCTCGGGCTCCTGGACGTAGGCGCGGAGGACGGCGGCGCCGCCTTGGCGGCCGGAGCGGCCGAGGCGCTGGCGGAGGCTGGCGACGGAAGGGGGCGGGCCGATCTGGGCGATGCTTTCGATGGCGCCGACGTCGATGCCGAGCTCCAGGGTGGTGGTGCAGACGGCGGTCGCGGGGCGGGCGCGGTCTTTGATGGCGGCCTCGGCGTCCTCTCGCAGCTCGCGGGAGAGGCTGCCGTGGTGGGGCCAGAACTCGGGCGGGATGCCGAGGATCTCGCAGCGCCGGCGCAGGAGGTCGGCGTAGAGCTCGACGTCGCGGCGGGTGTTGGCGAAGATCAGATGATGGCCGCCGCGCAGCTTGTCGAAGAGGTGGTGGCTGATGGCGACGGTGTCGCCGTCGATGAGGTCTTCCAGCGAGATTTCCTGGCCGGCCTCCTCCCTCTCTTCGGCCTGTTTCGGGGTCAGGCGCGGCGGCAGGTGGCGGTAGCCGCGAATCTGCACCTTGAGCTCCTGGCCGGCCTTCGGCGAGGTGATCCGCACGACCGCCTCTCCCCCGCCGGGGCGGAGGATCTCGCTGGCGATTCCGAGGTCGCCCAGGGTCGCCGAGAGGGCGATACGCGGCACGCGGCGGCGGACGGCGAGCTCGACGCGGTGGAGCAGCGACTGGAGCTGCTGCCCGCGCTCGCTGCCGATGAAGGCGTGCAGCTCGTCGACCACCACGTAGGCGAGGCGCTCGAAGAGCGGGCGGATTTTCGGCCCCTGGAGGACGAAGAGGGCTTCGAGCGATTCGGGGGTGATGATGAGGATTCCCGACGGCTTCTCGAGAAGCCGCCGTTTGCGCGGGAGCGGCACGTCGCCATGCCAGCGGTGGACGAAGACGCCGAGGTCGGCGCAGAGGCGCTCCAGGCGGTCGGACTGGTCGTTGATCAGGGCCTTGAGCGGGCTCACATAGAGCACGCGGACGCTGCCCTCGGCGTCGTCGGCGAGCGCGGTGAGGATCGGCAGGAAGGCGGCCTCGGTCTTGCCTCCGGCCGTGGCGGCGGCGATCACGACGTCGCTCTGGCCGTCGAGGATCGGCGGGATCGCGGCCTCCTGGATGTCGCGCAGCGCGCTCCAGCCTTGCTGCCAGAGCCAGCGCTGGATTTTCGGGTGAAGGCGGTGGAAGGCGGCGGAGGGGGCTAGGGCTTCGGTCATCGGCCGCCTCCCGCCCGCCCCCTCCCCCATCCCCTCCCCCGCGCGTGCCCCCTCCCACCGCCCCGAGCGGGAGAGGGGCGCCACCGCCCAAAAAACACGGACTGGCACGGACGAGCATGGACCTGCACGGACCAAAGAAGGACGCTCCGCAGGCGTTCCCCCTCTCCCGTTCGGGGTGGGCGGGAGGGGGGCCGCACGGGAGAGGGGGCTAGGGGGAGAGGGCCCATCACAGCGTAAACGACGCCAGCTCGTCGTCGTCTTTTTCTTTCTCGTCTTTTTCTTTCTCGTCCCCCGGCACCGCCGCCGCCCCCGCCACCGGCTCCAGATCCGGATTCACCTCTGGAGCAATCTGCACGCCGCCGAGCAGCCCACGCCAGTCGGCGCCGGGGTTCTGCTCCAGCACGGCGAGCAGCTCCAGGAAGGCGCGGATGGTGCTACGCGGGGTGCGGAAGTAGGCTTCGCCGAGGCGCTTGGAGCAGTGCTCCATGAAGGCGACGAGGGCTTCGTCCGGGACCAGATACTGCGCCGGATCTCCGGCGGCCTGGACGTGCCTGAGATTGCGCAGGAGGATGTAGAGCTCCTCCTGGCTCAGGTTGGCGAGGGAGAGGACGGGGCCGGTGAAGTCCTTCAGGCCTTCTCCCAGGAAGCGGTTCTGGGTGAGGCGGGTGCGCAGGGCTTCGTAGCTGTAGAGGCCGCGCCGGGTGTCGAGGAGGAATTCGGGCGTGCCGCCGAAGACGAAGCCGAGGCCGACGCTGACGCCTTGCAGGCTGTCGTTGAGGATGCGCAGGATCTGCTCGTAGTTGCTGCTCCGCGACTGGGTGTTGGCCAGCTTGTAGAGGTTGACGAGCTCGTCCAGGCAGACCAGGAAGCCGCCATAGCCGGCGAGGCGCACGAAGCGGGCGAAGAGCTTGAGCTGGTCGTAGAGGTTGTCGTCGTCGATGATGGTGCGCACGCCGAGGGCCTTGCGGGCGTCGGTCTTCGTCGAGTACTCGCCGCGCAGCCAGCGCACGGCATCGGATTTCAGGCGGTCGTCCCCCTGGTCGTGGCCGCGCCAGTAGGCGGCGACGACCTCGGCGAAATCGTAGCCGCCGGTCATCTCGGAGAGGCTGCCGAGGCGCTCGTGGAGGACGGCCTCGGCGCCGCTCCCGCGCTCCCGCGCCTCCTGCAGGGCGGACGTCACGAAGCGCTCGACGACGCTCGCCACGGCGCCGCCTTCCGGCTTGGTGCGCGTCGCGAGGTTGGCCATCAGCTCGGCGTAGAGCGAGCGCGCCTGGCCGCCGGTGGCGTGGAGGCGGCGGTCGGGATTGAGGTCCGCGTTCGAGGAGACCAGGCCTCTCTCCAGGGCGATGGAACGGACAAGAAACAGAAAGAAGGTCTTGCCGGAGCCGTACTCGCCGATGACGAAGCGCACCGCCGAGCCGCCGTCGCGGATGCGGTCGATGTCCTGCACCAGGGCGCGCACCTCTTCGGCCCGCCCGACCTGGATGTGCTGATGGCCGCGGCGCGGCACCACGCCGGCGCGCAGCGATTGCAGGATCGTGTCGCGGTCGCGCGGGCGGATTTTTTCGGTCTTGAGATCGACGTCCATCATCTTGCTGTGAGCTCCTCCATGATCTCCTGGTCGATCTCGATGATCTCATCTCCTTCCAGCAATGGCGCGCCGCAACGCGCGAACGCGGCCTCGTTGATGACCTCCAGGGCACCGTCGGGGAGCAGGCCGAGCGCGTCCGCCATCCGCTCGACGTCGAGCCGCCCCCAGGCGGTCTTTTCAGCGAGCCGGCGCAGCAGCTCCGAATGCGGGCCGTCGAGACCGGCGAGATTCTCCCCCCCTGAAGAGACGGAGGGGGCCGGGGGGTGAGGGGCCTCCTCCTCGCGGAAGATCTTTTCGAGCAGGCTCGACACCTGCTCCGTCTCGGCGAGCTTCGCCTGGACCTTGCGTGGATCGAGGGCGAACCCGCCCGCCGGAGCGGCGAGGGCCGGAATCGGGAACACGGCCGGCAGATCCGCCGGCCGCACGGTCACCGGCTCGGCGGCAGGCGGCGATCCCATTTCACCTGGAGCGCTGGCGAGGGCGTGGACGTCCGAGTAGACCGTCTGGCGGTCGAGGCCGAGCAGGCCGTAGATCCGGGCCAGCAGCTTCAGCTCCTCGGCGCCGATGTGGCCGTCGGCGCCGGCGACCGTGATCAGGAACTGGCCGATGCCGCGGCGCTGGCTCTCCGCGAGCGGCGCGACGCGCCTCTTGAGCCCGCCGAGGCCCGGCGGCGATGCGAGCAGCCAGCGCAGGTGCGCCTTGAGGCGCGTCTTCTCGGCGGCGGAGAGGTGGAGCGAGGCTTCCAGATGGGCGAGGAGGTGGCGCTCCTCGCGCACCGTGACGTCGCCGTCCGCCACGGAGAGGGCGACGGCGAGATGCAGCAGCACGGCGGCGGCATGGTAGGCCGGGGTGGGCTGGTCCATCTCGAGGACGGCAGCCCAGCCGGTCAGACGGAAGAGCACGGCCGGTCCGTCCCCCGGCAAGGGACCTCCGAAGCGGACGTCCGGTTCCATCGCATAGCCGCGCCGGCTCAGGAAGATCGCCAGCGTCTCGGCGTCCCGCCTGGCGATCTTCCCGGGCACCTTGACCGGCCACTGCTCGAACAGGTCGGCGCCGCGGACCACCGCCGCGCTCTCGCCGCCGAGCTTCCCCTTGATCCATTGCAGGAGCCGTCTCGTCTCCTCCGACTCCCGGCCGCGCGCCAGCACGGCGGGCAGCAGCGCCACGGCGGCGGGGCCGCGGGAGTCGCCGGTGCGGCCGACCCAGCGGCTGTAGGCGTCCAGCTCCTGCACGACGCCGTCGGTGATCTCCTGGATCTTGCGCGGATGCGCGTCCCAAGAGAGGACCTCCGGCAGGTCGAGGATCAGCGAGAACGGGCCGGAAAACGTCGGGCTGGCCGGGTAATAGGTCACGGAGAGCTTCGTCGGCCCCCGATCGAGGATCAGTCCGCCCGTCCCGAACATCTCCCGGTAGCGGATCGTGAACAGCTCGCGAAACTCGTCCGGGCAGCGCTCGGCGGGGGTGCGGAGGCGGATCTGCGGCGCCGTGAGCGCGCAGGAGAGCGCCCACTCGACCGGCAGCGGCCGGCCTTCCTTGGCGAAAAGACCAAGCGCGACGCGGAGCGCCAGCGGCGACGCCACCAGGTTGACCCGTTGCAGAGGCGGCTGCAGGTCCTCGATCTGCAAGGGCCGGGTGAGGCGGGCGAAGGAGAGGAGGTTCCTGGCATAGCTCTGGAACGAGCGGTGGGAGCCGTAGAGCATCAGGAGCCGTTCGACCTCGGCCAGGAGGACGTCGATCTCGGCGCGGGCGCTCTCGGACTTGGCCGAGTCGATCAGCACGCGGCGCTCGATGCCATAAAAAAAGAGGAAGACGTAACCGATGGCGGCGCCGGGACCGCGGCCATCGGCCAGCCATTCGAGGTGCGCCTGCCGGCACTCCGGGAGGAGCGCCGAGTAGGAGGGCCAGTAGCTCAGCAGGCGCCCTTCCCGGTCCGGCATCCCCTTCCCCACGGTCAGCCGCGGATCGAGGAGGGAGGGCTCGCGGCTGTCCTGGTGATAGGACAGCGAGGTCATGCCGGAGCCGACGTAGAGCATGCCGCCGACGTCGTACCCCCCGACGGTCGCCCTCTCGCCGGCAGGCACCCAGAAGCGGTCGCCGGCGCACTGGGACGCCTTCGGATCCTTCACGGCGCCGGGCGGACGGGGGATCCGGGGAGCGGACCACCGGGCGGCGGCCTGCCGGGGCGGGGGTGGTGTGATCGGCATTTCGGCTTGCCGGACGGCATGCCCGGACGATACCTGGATGCTATCTCACGGATTCCGGGCTGTCGAGCGGGACGGGCAGTCCCGGCCTGCATCATGGGTGAGCTCACCTCGGCTCCGGCTGCGCTCGGCGGTGCTTCCGATAGGGTCACCAAGGCAACCTTCCCACCGGAAGCAACGCCCCTGGTCGATCCGCGCATGCTGATGGACACGTCGAAGTCTCTGACGGGCGGAGATCTGTGGAACATCCTCCGCACCGCCGGGCGTGGAAGAGCGGCGCGGGCGCCTTCTTGACCTGATTCGGGCGCTTGATCCTCGCTCTTGGAGACACGGGTGTATAACGCAATGAAAAAGGCAGTGAGGGCTACATTGTGGCGCAACCGTCTAAACTAACCACCGCCTAAACATTCTTCCTTTCCTTCGCGTCTCTTACTTACACAGAGGCACCCCATGGCCCCGCCCACCCAGCGAGACCGGCTCGCCTCCCATATCAACCTCGCCGCGGCCTTCGAGCGCATGCACGAGAATGCGGGCTACCGGGGCAGCGGGCGACTTAGCGGCCGAGCGGCCATGGATGTCAGTTTGTTTTATTTGCCATATACATGATCCAGGACCACTTGCCGGCTTAGCCCGGCGCACGAGGAGTCCAAACATGTTCTGTGCATACTGCGGTCAGGCAATGAATGTAGACGACGCCATGACTTGCGAAGCCTGCGGGAAACCTCGGGCTGTTCCTTCTCCGACTTCGCAGGCGGCTGACATCGGCCAGCTCGTTGCTAGTCACGCGAAACAGGCTACCACGAGCGCACTCGCAGCCTTCAAGACCTTCGCGGTCAATCCGACCGGCGGCCTCCGCCCGGCGTTGGATGGTCTGGGCCCCCGCAACACCCTCGGCGCGGCCATTGTGTTTGCGCTCTTCTTCGCCATCTGCCTCGTGATCGGAACGCGCCGCGCAGCGAGCACCGGCCAGAGCATTCTGGGCTCGCTAGGAGGCGGAAATCTGGAGATGTCTTTCGGAGTCCTCAAGCTTCTGTTCTGCGGCTTTGTGCCCTTTGTCGGTTTCTTCGGAGCAGGTTGGATAACTCGCAAAGTCTTCAGGGGGGCGAGTAACCCTGCAGGAGACGCTTTCATTGCGGGAGCAGCTCTGCTACCGATCGCCTTTCTCCTATTTATCACAGGTGTTCTCGGCTTGGCCAATGTAGAAGTTCTCGCAATCCTTTCGGTTTTTGCCCTGTGCTATGTCATCCTCATCATTCATACTGGCTGCCGCGACATCTCATCTATCGCAGAGCCGGGAGCCACCATAGCCGTCCCCGTCATTCTCCTCGCCAGCGCTTGGTTCTCGAAGATCATCTTGGTTGCCGTGCTATAGAAGGGAGGGGATTCGCATGCTGGCAAAACTGAGGCACAGCTATCAGCTCATCTCTCTCATACTCCTCCTGCTGTTGAGTGCCTGCAAGGTCGAGGAAACGATTGATTTGCGTACCGACGGCTCGGGGACATATCGCGCTAAGGTGTCGGTGAGAAAGGACCTCGGAGAGGCCCTCGAAGAGGTGAAGCAGGAGGCAGGCCAGCACGGCCTCCGCGTCTTGGAGGAGGGCCAGACAGCGGAGGAAAAGTTCGTGGTCGTAGGTCGTGAGTTCTCCAAGGTGTCGGACCTGGGAGACAAAGACGACACCTACTCCCTGGTTATCGCGAGAGAAGGTACCTACCGGAGGAGCTACCGGTTCGAGGCGATATTGCACCAGAACGTCGCTGCCTCAGGCTTCGAGCGGGTTTTGCGTGTTCGCATGCCAGAGGCAGTCGATAGCAGCAGCAGCGGCCAAGTGTCCTCCCGCACTGTCGAATGGCCTTGCTCCCAGGGGGGCCGATTGGATGTCGTCGCCTCGGGTTTCGCCATCCCGGAGCTTTCCAGCTCACCTGCCTCTTTGTCGGCGGCCGTTGACCGCGCACTCAGTCGAGATACCTTGGTATTCGTTAAGGATGGCGCACTCTGGGTTGCCGCTCAAGATGGCTCAGGTGCGCACCCTGTTGGCCCAACAGGAGTGGGAAGTATCTCAACTGCGGCCACTGGTGCCATCACCTACGATCGCTTCAACTCCGGAGGTGGCACCGGCATCCAGGATCTCAATGTCTATCTGCTTGACGGTCCAGATGGCAAGCCGCGAAAGCTGACAGACGACAATCAGAGCATCCTTCCCAAGATCTCTGCGGACGGCCGTAGCATCGTGTACCAGAAGTTCGTTTGGGATGGCAGCAGCGGAATGGATGGGCAAGGCGGCAGGGGCCTCTGGCTCTACGACGTTACGACGGGCCAGGAGCGCGAGCTCGGCGGAGCTGACGGACGCGCGTATTCCGGGCCCCCCTACAACCTGCGTAAGTGGCGACTTGACGAGGTAAGCTGGGCGGCCGATGGACAAAGCCTGATCTTGACCCGGCAGTTCCAGACTGCCGGCGGCGGACTCTTCGACGTTGACTATCTTGTAAGCATCCCGGACGGGCACACGGAGCCATTTGATAAGTACAAGTCTGACGGAAGCTACCGTGCTCCGCTGCTGGCGTTTGACGCTGGACACGTGCTTGCCAGCGCCTGGCACGGATCGGAAGACGGGCTCATCGAGGAGGATGTCGCCACCAGGCAGGCGCGGATGATCGTTCCCGGCGTGATGGCAGGATTCGCCGTTCTCTCTCCGGACGGCAGCACAATCGCCTACACCACCAGCGCTACTCCAAAGGGAAGTGATCTGTGGATCGTCCGCAGGGATGGCAGCGAACTCCATAAGCTGACGGAGAGTCCGATTGTAGATGGAATCTCCCGGCCGGAATGGGCTCCCGATGGCCTCAGTCTGGTGGTTTCCGTGTGGTCGGATCGTGGCTCGTTGGCTGAAAAGTTGAGGGTTGTGCAGATCGACGCACAGAGCGGTCGGCAAAAGATCCTAGCGAGTGGAGCGCATAGCGGCTCTCTTTCGAGAGTACCTCGCTTTTCGCCGGGCTGGCGATGGTTGATTAAGAGCGCGCTGCTGCTCGCGGCGGCAATGATGGCTGTCGCATTGTTGCTATGGCTGCGGCGCCTCGGACGTCAGCTCGGCAGTCGGCGCGTGCCGCGCGTCGCGCGTCGCGCCAGCAGTGGCTCTCCACGGTACTGTCGCGCTTGCGGCCAGGTTCTTCCGGCGGCCGGCGCCTTCTGCGTCAAGTGCGGTACGAAGCTCGACTGAGCCGGTGCCGGGGTAAGCTTCTTGCGGGACGGGCCGTAGAGTTTAGCTGCAGGCGATTTGCCCTGGATGTCGAGCCAGAGAGTCAATGCTCGCGAGAAATAACCAACTCGGCAGTCCGGAGAGTCATTTCCTCGGTCCAGAGACTCTCGCGCGAACGCCATGACGTTCCCGACGACGGAGAGACTCTCCGGACCGTGCCGCAATCCATGTCTTCCGCGAAGAGACTCTCTGGACCGACCGGCAAGTCATTTCCTCGTTGGAGAGACTCTCTTGGCGGCGCCGGACGTCATTTCTTCGCTTCAGGAGCCTCTCTGCTCCCTCCTGCTTCCGGTGCCGATAGAATCAAGGCCTTGTCAGCACCACATTTCGAAACTGAACCATGAAAGTGCTTTTGCCATCCGCGATGAACTCGAGAAGTGCCGCTTTCTTAACCTCCGGTGATACACCGTAGATGATCCTGGCCTTCATGGGAATGCCGGAGACGAGAACTGAGGACACGTAGTAATCTCCCTTTGAAGTTCCGAGAGAGACCTCGGTGGCCTTGAATTCGGTGCCGTCGACCCCAATGAGGCGCGAAATTCTGTTGTTGTGAGCATAAAGACCGAGAGTTCGATCCTCTCCCTTGCTGGTGACCAGAAGATCACAGGAGACGGAGTTGCCTGAGAGTACGCATCTCTTGAGCTCAAAGAGGAAACCCTCGATCTCTTGCTGTTGTTCGACCTGAATGCCGCCGGTCTCTTGCGCACTGCCAGCTCTATTCGTTTCTCCACCAGGCTTTTCCTGGTTACTGCCAGCCTGGATAGGGAGCTGCACTCCCAGAATCTTCCGCACGTCGTCATCCTTGACTATCTTCGTCTGCGCCGCGCTAAAGATGTTCCCCGTCTGGGCGTCGATCAGGCGGCAGTTGAGCGCCACATAGGACTGGAGGTCGGTGATCGTGCCTGTGACGATTGCGTCGACGCCAGCGATCTTACCGAGCCGCTTCGCCGTGTCCGGGTCGATGAGACCGGTCTGGCTGAGCCTGATCTCGCCCAGCAGCTTGTCGAGCATGGACCGCTCGACGATCGAGAGTCCTCCGATCGTGAACAGGTCTGTCACCAGCTCCTCGGAGATGTAGGTGCCGAGAACCGTCGGCTGGCCGTCGAGCTCGCGGAAGGGGAGAACGGCGATCTTCCGCTTCTGCTCCTTCGCCACGTTGGTCGCGATCTGTGTCGCGAGATCCTTGATCCCGTCGGCCATGACCTTCTGGGCCGAAACCGGTTCTCCCTGACTGACCAGGAGCAGGGTTCCCACCGCGACGGCGATTCCGACCAGATGTCTCATGATCCCTCCTTGGGTGACCACTCAGCGGGCCCTAGCGACACGCAGGCGTACGCTGCGGTCCGCCGTGTTGATACTGAGGACGTATACAGAATACCGCTTTCCGCCCGCCGTGAAGGCAAAGCTTTTGCCGGCGCTGAGGACAGCGTTCGGCTCGCCATTCACCGTGACGCTCACAAACCGCTCCTGGCCGACTTCGTTGAAGGCGACCGCGAGCGATGCCTGATCTGAAAGGACGGTGGTCTGCTCGCCGTCGTGGAGGGTGATGTCGAGAGGCTTTTCGGGAGCCGGCTTCACGGTGACGACTTCGGGCGTCTTGTCGTGGACCGGAGCCGGGATGGTCTGGGCAGGCGTGGGCACCGGCGCCGGGGTGGCTTCCGGGGATTCAGGCGTTTTCGCATCGGCGCCGCTGGGTGCCGTGGGCATGCGCCGGTCTTGCGGTCCTCTTGGGGAGAAGACGAGGAGTCTCAGCCCAACCGCGAGGTACAGCATCAAGAGGGCTGCGAGGACCCATCGTCTCCAGGCGGACCTGTGCACGACGACATCCTTTTCCGGATAGAGCTCGCCGTTGGGCGTCCGCAGGAAGAGGACCGGCGTGGCCCATTCGAAGCTTTCCCGATCTTTAGAGTGCATGGCCTGCCGCCCTTCGGCGACAGCGGCGTCGACCGGATCGCCCGCGGCGAGGCGTTGGTAGAAGGCTTGACTGAAGGCGATAGCTGCCTGGTCGGAGATCGGGAGCTGCATGGCGACCACCGCCGGCAGGCCGCCGAGCACGAGCGAACTCGCCACGCCCGCGAAGGGCTCGAAACCCGCCGCCGCCGATTCGCAGGCGTTCAGGACGACCAGACGCAACCTCGGGAAGCCGGCGAGCTTGTTGAGCAGGTCTGTTCCGCTCACCGGGTCCGGGTTTCCGTCCTCGGTCTCGAAAAAGAGGACCCGTTCCGGCTGTCCCGCGACCGAGCCGCCGTGGCCCATGAAGTGGAGGACGTGGCACTCCTTGGCGAGGAGCGTTTGGCGTAGCGCTGCAAGGGTGGATGACTGCGGAGTCACGACATCGAGGCCGGGCGCCGATCCAGCCGCCTTCCGGAGCTTCCGGAGCTCCCGGGGCAGGTCGAGGGGATCCAAGCCGCGCGGGTTGGCGGCCACGGCGACGATACGGAGGATGGTGGGCCGGGGAGCGACGTAGACGGATCTTGGCACGGCGAGGTAGCGGACGACGGGCTGGCGGCGGCTGAGAGCCGGCGACTCCAGCATGCCGGGTTGACGGAGGAGTTCCCACGGAAACTCCTGGAAGGCGGTGAGGCTCGGATCACGGGGATCGAGCATCAGTTCGAGGCGTAACCCAGCCTCCGGGTCCGCCTCCAGCAGATCGAGGCTGCGCTCATAGAGACGCAGGATCTCGCCCGGAAAGAGGGACATGAAAAGCCGTTCCCCGATCGACGCTGGAGACCGAGCCGGCCCGCCGCCCTCTTCGGCGGCGAAATTCCGTGCGCTCCGCCACAAGGCAGTCTGCAGCGCGCCCGCCTCTTCCGGCCGGAAGGGCGGGATGAAGGGCGCGCGCCCTTCGCCTCGGGGCGACGAGGCTTGGACCGTGAAGCTTACGGCGGGGCCCGCAACGATCTGGAGCTGGAAGCGTTGGTATCTCACTGTGGACCCACAGTACACGAAGGATAGCCCTGGACGGCTTGAGTGGAGTGCCGAAAGAGGCGTGCGCCGATCACCGGCGTGTACTCGGAAGCACTGTCTATTGACCTTGGTGAAGGCCGCCCATGAGCCGGGGCTCCTCGGTCTCCGCAAGACTTTGACGGGGTCACGCCACCAACATGGTCTGTCCTCGCCGGAGGACACTCCCGCACCCTTCAGACCTTCGGCGAGCATGTCCGGCCTGCTAAAGTCCTGTCAGAACGGGTTTTCCGGCCGGCATTCTTCTTGCGAAGGCTGACCGATGTTATAGAGATTCCTGACAGGAGGAACGTTATGAAGGTTCCCGGTATCCTGATTCCGCTGCTGCTCCTGGCCGGCACGATGTCGCTCGCCGCGCAGGGGCCGGCTCCCGCAGGCGCGAAGGTCGAGGGCATGGAGGTCGGCGAGTCGATCGACGTCCGCGTGGTCAACGTGGAGGCGGTCGTCACCGATCGCCACGGCCAGCGCCTCAAGGGTCTGAAGCCCCCGGATTTCCGCCTTCTGGTGGACGGCAAGGAAGTCCCCGTCGACTACTTCACCGAGATCCGTGGCGGCGCGGCCGTCGAGGTCCACGGTGACGGGCCGGCCTCTCCCGTTTCGGGGATGGTCGGCCGCAACCTGCTGGTCTTCGTCGATCAGAGCTTCACCATCCAGGCCCAGCTCGACCTGGTCCTGCTCCGGCTCGAGAAGGACCTCGACCGTCTCGCCCCGGGCGACCAGATCGCGCTTGTGGCGGCCGACCGGGAGGGGCATCTCAAGATTCTGACGGACTGGACCTCCGATGCCGGCCGCCTGCGCGCGGCGATCGCTCAGGTCCGCCAGGAGCCGACGGGAGGAGCGCATCTCCGCGTCGCCCTCGAATCGCTGGACAACGACCGCATCCTGCGCAACATGGCGGAGACGGGGAACATCTGGGGAGAGAGCTCCAATCTGGAGAGGGTCGAGGTCGGGCAGTGGTGGGACATCCGCTCCGCGCGACAGCCCCGGAGCGTTTCGACCCTGGAGCGCTACGTGGCGGTGGAAAACGGCGGGGCGGCGATCTGGGCGGACGATGCCTTCGGGACTTCCGCCCTGGCGGCGATGCGGGCGTTCTCGGCGGCGCCGGGACGCAAGGTGATGCTGCTGTTCTCCGGCGGCTGGCCGGGAGGGGAGGATCCGCGGATCATCGAGGCGGCCAACCTGCTCGGCTATTCCCTCTATCCCGTGGACGTGTCAGGCCTCCAGGCTTCGGCGGTGCCTCTGGATGCGTCCAAGGTCGGGCTCGCGCGGCAGGACGCCAATGCCAGCTACGGGTTCATCACGTCGGCCTGGGAGCGGCGGGTCCATTTCGGTTTCGAGGCCCTGGCGCGCGAGACCGGCGGCAAGGCCTCGCTCAACGGCCTGCGGGAAACCGCTCTCGAGTGGACCCTGGACGACACCGATGCCTACTACTGGCTCGGCTTCTCGCCCACCTGGAAGGCCGACGGCAAGAAGCACGACATCCGGCTCGAGGTGCGCAATTCGGGGTTGCACGTCCGGGCGCGCCGCGGCTACAGTGATCTGTCGCTGCGGGCCCAGCAGGCGCTGGAGGCCCAGAGCCGCCGGGTGATCGCGGCCGCCGGCTCAGGCACGCGATGAAACGATCGGAGTCAGATCGGCAAAGCTGTGATGCCAAGGCAGGGAAGACGACTTTTCGATGACGTTGCAGACGGCTGAGCACCGCGGCCAGCTTTTCCCAAGCTGCGGTCGAGAGAACCGCTCTCACGGCTCCGCGCTCTCCTTCAAGGCCGGCGGACACTGGATCCTGGTTGGCTTGCGCGGGTTTGGATCACCTTGCAACGACTCCCTGCGGGTTGACAATGCTGCGCCGCAAGCCGGCATCGATTGGCGGTCCGTCGGCATCGTTGGGATGCGAGGTGACGTCGATCCGTGGTCAAGTGACATCGCTCTGACGTCGAGCGGCGTTGCTCCGCGGAAAGCTGACAACGGTTTGCTGCAAGCTGACATCGACTCGCGGTCCGCTGGCACTGACTTGCGGCCAGTTGGCACTGATTTGCGGTCAGTTGGCACCGGCTCGCTGCAGGTCGGCCGCGGTTCGCGGTCATCTGACGTCGATCCGGTGTCAACTGGCAGCATTGCGGTGCCGATCGACAGCGCTCCGCTGCGCGGAAACATCGTTCCACGGTCATCCGGCATCCTGTCCGTGCCGGTTGACATCCATCCGTTGCCAGGTGACGCCGACCGGCGGTCCGGTGGGAGCGGTTCCTCGGGGCCGGACGGCGATCCGATGTCAGTTGACATTGCTCCGCTGCAACCGGACTGGAGCCGCTGTCGGTGGACATCCGTTCATCGCAAGTTGGCGGCGATCGCTGCAAGCCGGCTTCGTTTGGAGGCGGCCGGCGCGAGAGCACGGCCGGCTTCCTGCGCTCCCTCTGAAGCTTCAGTGCGACTCGGGTAAACTCCCGGGACATGGACTTCACCGTTCCCGACGCCGTCCGCGATCTCGCCGCTCCCCTCCGCCGTCTCGTCGACGAGGAGATCGTCCCTCTCGAGCCCGTTCTCTTCGCCCGCGGCTTCGGCGCCGTGCGCGGCGATCTCGTCCGCCTGCGCGACCGCGCCCGCGAGATCGGCGCCTTCGCACCGCACATGCCGAAAGAGTGGGGCGGCGGCGGCCTCTCCCTCCTCGAGCTCGCCTATCTGGGCGAGATCCTCGGCCGCACGCCGCTCGGCCACTATGTGTGCAACTGCCAGGCGCCGGACTCCGGCAACATGGAGCTGCTTCTCTCGCACGGCTCGGACGCGCTGAAGGAGCGCTGGCTGGGCGCCCTGGTACGCGGCGAGATCCGGAGCTGCTTCGGCATGACCGAGCCCGGATTCGCCGGCTCGAACCCGGTCTGGATGGGCACCACGGCCAGACGCGACGGCGATCACTACGTCCTCGAAGGGCGCAAGTGGTTCACCTCCTCGGCGGAGGGCTCCGCCTTCTGCGTCGTCATGGCCATCACCGATCCGCAGACCGCGCTGCCGCACCAGCGGGCGAGCCAGATCCTGGTGCCGCTGGACACGGCGGGGTTCGAGATCGTGCGCAATCTGCCGGTGATGGGCGAGGCGGGCGAGGACTGGATGAGCCACGCCGAGGTGCGGCTCACCGGCGTGCGCGTGCCGGCCACGAACCGCATCGGCGCCGAGGGGGCCGGCTTCGCCCTCGCCCAGGAGAGGCTCGGCCCCGGCCGCATCCATCACTGCATGCGCTGGATCGGCATCTGCGAGCGCGCCTTCGACCTCATGTGTACCCGCGCCGCCGAGCGCGAGATCTCCCCCGGCGAGCCGCTCGGCATGCGGGAGATCGTCCACGCCTGGATCGCCGAGTGCCGCGCCGCCATCGACTCCGCGCGCCTCCTCGTCCTCCGGACCGCCTGGCGGATCGACCGCGAAGGCGCCCCGGCGGCCCGCGACGACGTCTCGATGATCAAGTTTCACGTCGCCGGCGTGCTCCAGCAGGTCCTCGACCACGCCATCCAGATGCACGGCGCCCTCGGTCTCCTCGATGACACGCCGCTCGGCTTCTGGTGGCGCCACGAGCGCGCCGCCCGCATCTACGACGGTCCCGACGAGGTGCACAAGACGTCGGTGGCGCGGCGGATTCTCGGGCGGTATGGGATGGAAAAGAAAAAGAAGTAGCCGTCACAGCGCAGGACTCCGTCAAAGTCGACGGCGAAGCCCTCCTGAGGCCCTCTCCCCCTGCCCCCTCTCCCGTGCGTCCCCCTCCCGCCCACCCCGAACGGGAGAGGGGAACGCCTGCGGAGCCGCTTCTCGGGACTTTTCGGTTCTGGGTTTTGGGTGGTGGCGCCCCTCTCCCGCTCGGGGTGGGTGGGCTGGGGGTACGCGCGGGGGAGGGGATGGGGGAGGGGGCGGCGGCGGTGACTTTGACGAGCTCCTGCTTCACAGCGCCGCCAGCCTTTCAAAGAACCAATACGCCGCGAGCGTACCGATCAGATAAACCGGCACCGCCGCGCTCCAGGCCGGAAACCGCCGCGCCGCCGGCTTGGTGATCCAGAGGATGGCGGCCACCGCGCCGAGAAATACGATCTGTCCGAGCTCGATGCCGGTGTTGAAGGAGACCAGCGCCAGAGGGATCTCCCGCGCCGGCAGGCCGATCTCCGCCAGGGCGCCCGCGAAGCCCAGACCGTGCAGCAGGCCGAAGCCGGCGGCCATCGCCCACGGCCGCCGGCCGAGAGCGCCCGGCCGGTCGCGGGCGAGCTCCACGGCGAGGACGAGGATGCTGAAAGCGATGGCCGCCTCGGCCGGCGCCGAAGGGATGTGCATGATCCCCAGCGCCGCCAGGGAGAGGGTGACGCTGTGGCCGAGGGTGAAGGCGGTGACGGTGGCGAGCAGCCGGCGCCTCTCGCGTACCAGGAGCATCAGGCCGAGCAGGAAGAGCAGATGGTCCGCGCCGGTGAGCAGGTGCTCGATGCCCAGAGCCAGGTAGCCGCCGGCGACGTCGAGCGGGCGCTGCGTGCGCGGGAGGTGGTAGACCGGAGCCTCGGCGCGCAGCACGGCGCGGAGGGTTGCGCCGTCGGCGCGGGTGACGCGCAGCAGGACGTCCGAGCGGACGGCGGCGAGGCCCTCGACGGCGATGGCGGCTCCGGCAAGGCCGGCCGGTCCGCAATCGACGGTCCAGCGGGTGACCAGGGCGGTCTCCTCGATCGTCGAGCTGCGCGGGCCGGCGGGAGAGCAGGCACCGGGAAGCACCGGCCGCGGGTCCGCGCCCGCGGGCCGCTGGAGCGGCATTTTCCAAAGGACGGCCGCACGGCCGCCGGAGGCCTCGCGGATCTCCAGGAGGGAAGGCGCGAGAGGGTGGGCGGCGGCTGGAGCTGGGAAAACAAGGACAAGGACATAAAGGACTGCAAGGACTGCAAGGACGGGAACAGAAACTCTCATGGCACCACCTCGCTGCGGATCTCGGGAGCTTCTTGTCTCCCCTCTCCCGGCGGGGGCGTGGGTGGGAGATGGGAGAGGGGTCGGGGGTGAGGTGCCCTTGCGGCGCTGCCACCGGGCTGCCCTTCCCGCGCTCCGCGCAGAAACGCCGCCAGCCGCGCCTCCCGCCGCTCATTGGCAAGCCCGAGGACAACCTGGTTGCGCACCTCCTTCAGCGTCGCCGGCGCGCCGGGGACGCTGTCGTGAATCCACACCAGATGCAGGCCATAGGTCGAGGGGACCGGCCCCAGCCAGCGCCCCGCCGGCAAGCCGGCGACGGCACGGGCGAAAGCGGGGCCGTAGATCTTGGCGAGATCGCGCGGCGTGGCGAGGGCCGGATGATGGCCGGGGAAGAACGGATCTCCCAGCGCCGGTGCCGCGTCGGGGGTGACGCGCTCGGCTTGCAGCCGGGCGAGGAGCCGGCGGGCGTCGCCCTCCAGGGCGGCGCCGCGCCGGTCAGAGTCCAGGAAGACGTGGCTCAGGCGCGCCTGGCCCGGCTGCCGGAAGCGCTTCTGGTGGCGGCGCAGGTAGTCGGCCAGCTCCGCCTCCGTGGGCGCCTCCGGCCTGGGATCGGATAGACCGCCGGCTTCGGCGACCAGCCTCATCTGCTCCACCAGAACCCGCCGCACCACCGGATCGGTGCGGTCGAAGCCGAGGGCGACCGCCTCGGTGTAGAGCCGCCCGCCGTCCCGTCCCTTCGCCTCGCCGCCTTCCAGAAACCGCATGTTGTCGATCAGCCGCTGGTTGACCACCTCGCTGCCACGATCGAGACCGGAGGCGACGGCCGCGCGGTAGAGCAGCTCCTCGTCTCCGGCGGTCGGCTTTTCCGGAGCTCTCATCGCTGCGATCCGGAGCAGGAACAGCAGGCCGCCGAGGATCAGGAAATGGACCAGCGGCTTCTTTCTCATTTCTGAGCCCCCGGGCGGTACCAGACCGGCGACGTCCAGGCGCGCTCCTGCTCGATGCGCGGGATCTTGCCCGTGGATGGATCGACGTCCGGTCCCGGCGCCATGGCGCAGCAGACGGCGAAGGTCTGCTGCTGATCCGCCGGATACTGCTTGAGCCGCTCCTGGCACTTGCCCGGATCGAAGGGATCGAGCCCGGAGCGCTTGCAGGTGAAGGTGCTCCAGCGGCAGGTCGGATTTTCGAGGACGCGGGTGTAGTAGAAAGCGGCCTGCTTCGGGTCCCACTGCGGGTCCTCGAACACGGAGCAGAGCGAATTGTGCCCCGGCCCGGTCGGCGCGCAGGTCCGCGGATCGACGCTCGCGCCGTTGTCCGCCTCGCCGGCGACGTCCCAGACCTTCTCGTGCTGCGCGCCCGCGGCATCGAGCCACCCCTTCACCACCTGGATCCGCTGGAGCTTGGTGCCGATCCGCTCCTGCACGCACTGCCGCTCGGGAGCGCCCGGCGTGCCGTCAGCTCCCGTGCCCGGGTCCTTGAGGGCCATCACCGCGAAGCGCGGACTGCGCGCCGAGGAGGAAGAAGACGACGCGCCGCCTCTCAGATCGCCGCCCATGGGCACCCCCGTGGCATAGCCCGTCTGCACGAAGTCCGGCCGGTTGCACAGATCGGCCGGCAGGTCCCAGCCGGCGAAGAAGCGCACCACCGGCCGCGTGCCGCTGGTGGCGTAGGTCTCGCGCCGGCGCATGGCGGCGAAGATGGAGTCGCGGGAGCTCTCCTCCGCCCACACCACCGCCAGGCCGCCGGGGCCGTTGTCGATCGCGGCGAGGAGCCCCTCGGGATCGGCGTCGCTGCTGCCGAGGTGGCCCTGGAAATTGGACTCATCGGTGCCGCCGGGGACCGCGCTGTGCGTGTCCGTGCTGCCCACGAAGCCGACCTTGAAGGGATTCACTCCCACCGCCTTCTCCTGCGCCAGACCGTCCTTGAGCACGTTGCGCAGGAAGGCGTTCGGCGCGAAGGCCGAAGCCGGCGGCGGGTTGCCGGGATTCGAGATGCCGCCGAGGAGGGTGCGCGAGAGCTGCTCGAAGCCGCAGGCCGGATCGTCCGTCTGCACGCCGGTGCGGCATTCGGAGCTCCCCTTGTGCTGCACCATCTCGGAGAGCGGCTCGAAGAACTGCCGCGTCTCGGCATAGCGCGCGCCGTCCGCCTTCGAGAGCTTGGGCATCTGGAAGAGCTGGCCGCCGCTCAGGTTGGCGTTGTGGGGAATGGTGAGCACGTCGCACCCGGTGCCCGCGTCCAGGCACTCCTTGCGCAGCTTGGACCACAGCACCTGCGGGTCTTCGCCGGTCTGGAGATAGGAGATCGGCAGATTCGGCACCCGCTCGTTGCGGAAGATCACGTTGCGGTGGATGTTCGCGCCGCCGGGCGTGCCGGACCATTCGTAGCCCACGAACGAGGTGAACGTGCACGCCGCGCTGCGGTCGTACGCCTCCTCCGCCGCCGCCTGCACCTCTTGCCAAAAGGTGGTGGCGTTGGCCAGGCAGAGCTCCCCGTTGGCGCCGCAGAATGGGAAAGGCTGCGGGGCCGGAGCGTTGAGCGTATTGAGGCCCCACACCGCGATGGTGATGTTGGGATTGATGCCGCTGCGGTAGACCTTGCAGAGGGGCGAGTCATAGCCTTCGAGCCCCGGCGTGGTGCACATCTTCACCTCGCCGAAGAACTCGCCGTGGTCGGTGACCGCGGTGAAGTCGAGCGGCCGGTCGAGCTGCACGCAGCGCGTCGGGTTGCCCAGCGCGTCGGGCAGCCACACGGCCTCGCCCTTGGCGAAGCGGTAGGCGTCGCGCGGCCGGTTGCGCAGATTGTAGATGTAGGCGTCGAACGAGAACGTGGTGTGGACGTGCGTGTCGCCGAACAGCGGCTTGCGCAGCGGATCGTAGTCCGCGCACTGTGCCCGCTTTTCGGTGCGCTCGAACGGAGCGGAATCCTTCCAGGCTTTTTGGGCCGGGGCCTGCGCCGCCGCCGGTCCCGCGATCACCGCCGGAATCAGCAGGCTCAAAATCAGAATCGTGGCTCGCCGCATGGGCTTGCTCTCCTTTCACCGTGAGGTGTGACGGAGGGTCGAGAGGGCACAGGGCGTGCCAGGGCGGCTCTCCGAGGGAGAGAGAGATCGTGAGGCGGGAAAGGTCACGCGGATCTGCGAGACGGGTCTCGCAGGAGTGCTAGCATCGGGAGCGCATGACCGACACCCGCCCCGTCCGCCCCGGCGAAGAGATCGACACCGCCGCTCTCGGCGCCTGGCTCGCCGCGCGCCTGCCGGAGCTTGGAGAGTCGCCGGTCGCCGTCGAGCAGTTCCCCGGCGGGCATTCCAACCTGACCTATCTTCTAAAAACCGGCGACCGCGAGCTGGTCCTCCGGCGGCCGCCTTTCGGCTCGAAGGTGAAGACGGCGCACGACATGGGGCGGGAGCACCGGGTGCTGTCGCGCCTGTGGACGGTCTACCGCAAGGCGCCGCGGGCGCTGCTGCATTGCGAGGATTCCAGTGTGATCGGCGCGCCGTTCTATGTGATGGAACGGGTGCGCGGCATCGTCCTGCGCCAGCAGAAGGCGCCGGCGGGAATGGATCTGAATCCACAGGCCATGCGGCGGATCAGCGAGGCGGCGGTGGACGGGCTCGCCGAGCTCCACGCGGTGGATTACGCGGCGGCCGGGCTCGGCGATCTCGGACGGCCGGCGGGCTACGTGGAGCGCCAGGTCTCCGGCTGGACCGAGCGCTGGCGGGGATCGCGGACCGACGACGTGCCGGACGTCGACCGCGCCGCCACCTGGCTCGCGGACCAGCTTCCCGCCGAGACCGGCGCCGCGCTGCTCCACAACGACTACAAGTACGACAATCTCGTCCTCTCCCCTGATCTGACGAGCATCGCCGCCGTCCTCGACTGGGAGATGGCCACCGTCGGCGATCCGCTCATGGACCTGGGCACCAGCCTGGGCTACTGGATCGATCCCGATGACGATCCCGCCCTCCGCGCCATGCCCGCCGGACCGACCACACTGCCGGGCAATCTCGGGCGCGCCGAGGTCGTGGAGCGCTATGCCGCGGCGAGCGGGCGGGACGTCTCCGGCATCCTCTTCTACTACGTCTTCGGCCTGATCAAGATCGCCGTCATCGCGCAGCAGATCTACTACCGCTACAAACAGGGGCTGACCCACGACGAGCGCTTCGCCGGCATGATCGGCGCCGTCCGCCTCCTCGGCCGCACGGCGGCGCAGGCGATCGACGCCGGGCGGATCGACCGGTTTGGGTAAGGGCTCGACCGACAGCTACAATAGTCCCCACGATGCTCAGTTGCGCCGACTGCGCCACGGCGGTCCCGGAGGGTGCAATCCGTTGTCCGGTCTGCGGCATGCCGGTCGGGAGCGCCGCGCCGACGGTCTTCGAGATGCCGAGGGCGGCGTTCGGCGCGAGCGGAGCCTCCGTCCAGCACAGGCCGGACTTCGCGACCGGCGCCGTGCTCGCCTCCCGCTACCAGATCGTCACCCTCCTGGGGCGCGGCGGGATGGGAGAGGTCTACCGCGCCGATGACCTGAAGCTCAATCAGGCCGTCGCCTTGAAGTTCCTCCCGCCGGCGCAAAGCTCCGATGCCGCCGCTCTCGACCGCCTGCGCCGGGAGGTCCGGCTGGCCCGCCAGATCTCCCATCCGAACGTCTGCCGTGTCTTCGACCTCGGCGAGATCGAGGACGCGAGCTTTCTCTGCATGGAGTACATCGACGGCGAGGATCTGGCGTGCCTCCTGCGGCGCATCGGCCGCTTGCCGCTGGACAAAGCCCTCGAGATCGCCCGCCAGCTCGCCGCCGGCCTCGCGGCCATCCACGAGGGCGGTCTGTTCCACCGCGATCTCAAGCCCGGCAACGTGATGATCGACGGGCGAGGCAGGGCCCGCATCACAGATTTCGGGCTCGCCATCCCGGCCGACGAGCCGAGAGGCGACGCCGGCACGCCGGCCTACATGGCGCCCGAGCAGCTCGCGGGAGGACAGGTCAGCGTCCGAAGCGATCTCTTTTCGCTGGGGCTGGTGATCTACGAGATGCTGACCGGCCAGCCCGCCCCGGCGGCGGGCCGGGAGGCGCCGGCGTTGCCGGAGAGTCTCTCCGACAGGGTCAGCCCGGGAGTCAGAACGGCGCTGCTGCGGTGCCTGGCGCCAGATCCTCTGCGCCGGCCCTCCTCGGCCCTCCAGGTCCTGGCGGCGCTCACCGGCCAGGACCCCCTGACGCTCGCCGTCGCCGACGGTCTCACCCTGTCTCCGGAGGCGGTCGCCGCGGCTCCGGCGGCCGGCAGTCTGCGGCCCGCGGCGGCCTTGACGCTGTTTTGCGCGGCCCTCTCCTGCCTCGCCGGCGTCATCGCCCTGGCGGGCCGGGTCCAGCCATTACAACAGATCCCGGCCCCGCGCTCGCCCGACGTGCTCGCGGATCGCGCCCGCAGCCTCCTCCATGAGCTCGGATACCGGATTCCAGCCCGCGACTGGAAGTCCGGTTTCTCTTTCCATGACGCGTACAGGAAGTACCTGGAGGCTGATTTCTCCAGCGCCGAGATGCGGCGGCTCCTCACCGCCGGGCAGCCTCCTCTGTATGCGTTCTGGTATCGCACGAGCCCGGACCTCCTGCGGCCGGCCAACTTCAGCTTGAGGCCGGGTGATCTGCCGGGGAGCAACCCGGGAGATGCCTACGTCGAGCTCGATCTGCAAGGCCGGCTCTACCATCTCGAGATCAACCCGGCCCGCAACGGATCAGCCGGGAAAGCGATGGCCCAGCCGGACTGGCGACCTCTTCTCGCCGTCACCGGGCTCGATGCAACGCGGCTCAGAGCGGTTCCGCCACTTCAGGTACCCCCTGTGTTCGCCGACAGCCGCGCCGCCTGGGAAGGAGAGTACCCGGTGAGCTCATCGCGGCCGGCCATTCCCATCCGCATCGAGGCTGCCGCGTTGCAAGGTGTCCCCGTCTGGCTCGAGATCACCGGTCCCTGGAGCCGGTATGACAATCCGCGGCCCGGCCATGAAGGGACGGGGACAAGTCTGATGCAGGCCTACCGCGTGGCTTTCCTGTCGGCGGTGTTCCTCTCCGGTTTCTTGCTGGCTCGCCGGAACCTCCGCCTGGGGAGAGGAGATTCGCGAGGCGCCCTCCGTGTGGCCGTCTTGACGTTCTCGTTCTATGCCTTCGGTTGGCTCCTCGACGGCGAGCACCCATTGCACCACCTGGAGGCGAGCCTCAACGAGGCGATCATCGTTTCCTTCGGCGTGTCACTCCTGATTTGGATGCTGTATCTCGGCTTCGAGCCGTCCGTTCGGCGCCTTTGGCCGGAACGGCTGATCTCCTGGAACCGCCTGCTCACCGGCAGACTCCGCGACCCTCTCGTCGGCCGCGACGTGCTGGCGGGTTGTCTTCTCGGGCTCGGCAAGGCTCTTTTGATCTACGTCAAGGAGCTGCCGAAAAGCCTGGCCTTCGAGAGGCCCTTGTCGCTGACCTTGACGGGTGGTCTTCAAGGTCCGGTCAAGGTTTTCTTGTCGACCCTCTTCGATGGCCTGGGTCTGTCGCTGGAGTTCATGCTTCTTCTCCTGGCCCTGCGCATCTTGCTGCGCCGGGAGGGGATCGCCGTCGCCATCCTCTGGGCCTTGTTGACGTGGGGAATCGCCATACCCGGTCCGTATACGGGCCTGAATCTGGCCTGCTCGGGGCTGGGGGCCTTCTTCATGGCTTTCGCCTGGGTTCGCTTCGGCCCCCTGGCCGGAATGACCCTCTCCGTGACCGGCGCGCTCTGCCTCCGCTACCCTCTCACCCTCGATACCTCGGTCTGGTACGCGGACAGCGGCCTCTTCGCGATTTTCATCATCACAGCCCTGGCCTGCTACGGCTTCGCCACCTCCGTCGCCGGGCAGCCCTGGTTCGCCCGCAGCGGTGTGCTCGACGATTGAATGCCAATGCTCGAAGAGCTCACCGCGCTCCTGCGCTTCCATCTCCACGTCGGTGCCCGGCTCGCGATGCGCGTCCTGGTGCCGGTCCTGGTCGCCGCCGTCGGCGGGATCACGCTGCTCGGCACGGACTTCATCAATTCGTTCTCGGCCCTCCTCTGGGGACCGCGATCGCAAGGCGGATCGGGAGTCCTCATCGCCGTCCTCTGCTACGGCGTCGCGGCGAGCGCGGCGCCGCGGGTGTGCCGCGGCCTCGACGGCTGGCTCCGGCATCTGCCGATCGGCGGCGGTGCGCAACGCCGGGCGGCGGCTCTCGCCATCACCCTGGCGCAGACGCCGCTGCTGATCGGCCTCGCGATCCTGTCGCTGGCGGCGACGAAATTCGGCCGGGGCACCTTCGTCGACGCTCTCTGCCTGCTCGTCTGCGCGGCGGCGGCGGCGCTGGTCGCCATGCCGGTGGAGCGCTGGTTCCTGACCCGCCCGCTCGCCCTCGCCGCCGCGGTCGTCGCGGTCTCCGGGAGCTGGCTGCAGCTCGGCGCCGGGATCGTCCTCCTCGCCGCGGCCGATCGGTGCGCCGGAGAGCTGCCGCGCGAGAAGCACCGCTCGCTGGCGGGCCGCGGAAATCGGCGGGCGATCGGGCGCTGGACCGGCCATCTCGTCGAGCTGCGCATCGCCTGGCGCGCCCTGCGCTGGCGCCTCGTCTCCGCCCTCGCCGCCGGCCTCCTGCCGCTCGCCGGCGCGGCGGCCTTCGTGGCGCACAACGAGCTGGCGCCGAAGCACGTGCGCCTCGCCGCGCTGTTGGGCGGCGCCTGCTCCGTCGTCTTCCTCTTCGCCGATCTCGGCGAGGTGCTCGGCGCGCACCGGCCCGCTTGGCCGTGGGCGCGTTCGCTCCCCTGGTCGGCGCGGCGGCGCGTCCTCTTCGACGCCGGCTTCCTCGCCGCGCACGCCCTCCCCACGATCCTCCTCACGGCGTGGATCGATCCCCTCTCCTCCCTCGCCGTGCTCGCCATCACGCCCTGGCTCGCGGCGCGCGCCGCCGGAGCCATGCGCCGCGCACCGGAGCGGCGGACGGGTGCCTCGGGGGAAATCCTCATGGAAGGCCTCCTCCTCGCCGCCGCCGTGGCGCTGATCCCCTGGCTTTCCCTCCTCGCGCCGTTCGCCGCCCCCTGGGCCGTGCGCGCCGCGGCCGCAAGGGACCGCCGGCAGAAAGTCAGCCGCTGGCTCGAGCTGCACCACCTCGCGGCAGGCGACCCGCAATCCTGGAGCTCCTGATGATCCGCTTCGTCCAAGCCGCCTTCTCCTACCGCCCCGGCGAGCCCGTCCTCGCCGGCATCGATCTCGAAATCGGCCCCGGTCTCACCCTCCTCCTCGGTCCCAACGGCTGCGGCAAGAGCTCCCTCCTCAAGCTCGCCGCCGGCGTCGAGGAGCCGGACAGCGGAAGCGTCGAGATCGACGGCAAGAACCTCTGGATCGACGAGGTCGAAGCCCGCCGCACCCTCGCCTACGTCCCCGAGCAGCCGGACCTCACCCCCTACGCCACCGTGCGCGAGATCCTCGCCCTCGTCTGCCGCCTGCGCGGCGAGCCCCGCGAGCGCGGCGAGGAAGCCCTGGAGACCGTCGGCCTCCGCCAGCTCGCCCACCGCTCCGTCCGCGAGCTCTCCATGGGCCAGCGCCGCCGCGCCGTCCTCGCCGCCGCCCGCATCGGCACCCCGCGCCACGTCCTCCTCGACGAGCCCCTCGAAGCCATGGACCGCGGCGCCCGCGAGGACATCCTCACCTGGATCGACCGCCTCCTGGAATCGGGCGCCTCCGTCCTCGTCGTCTCCCACGACATCGAGCCCTTCGTCCCCCGCGCGGCACGGGCGCTCACCGTGCGGGAAGGGCGGTGCGTGACGGTGGACCGGCTGCCGGAGGAGGCAGGGGAGCGGATGGCGTTGATGGAGCGGATGGCGCGGGGGGAGTAAACTCTGGCTGCGGGGAGCAATCTCCTCCCTGCTTTGGAGCATGCCATGACTCTCTACGCCACTTTCGACGGCCAGGTGCTACGTCCCGACGAGCCGATCTCCCTCCCTGCCAACACACGCGTCCGGCTCCTCCTGGAGCCCGCGGGCTCCGGAGCGGAGGCCGAGAAGGCCCCCTCCTTTTTGAGCGTCGCCCGCTCTGCAGAGCTTGAGGGACCAGCCGACTGGTCGACGCGTTTGGAGGATTACCTCTATGGCGGCAACGAGGAAGATGAGCCGCGTGGCTGAGATCTTCCTCGATGCCTCCTACGTCATCGCTCTCGCCTCGAAAACCGACCAGCATCACGCCCGCGCCATCCGCAATAACTCTCGCCCGGGAGAGGGGGCGCCGCCGCCCATCCCGCGATTCCGCCACGGAATCCAGCCCCGAAGGGGCGACAGCATGAAGCCTGGGGCGTGAGCCCCAGGAAAGGACCAACCACAATCTCCAGCCCCGAAGGGGCGACAGCAGACCGCCGGGATACGCCCCACCTTCGCTATAACTTTCGCGCTTCCCGCTGGCTCCTCGCCGGCCGCCTTCGCCGCCCCTTCGGGGAGGAATATTTCTATGGCTGTGCCACTTGTCCCCGGATTGACATTCGGCTTCGCTAGGGGTTGGGATACCAGTCCCAATTAACTCGGTACGTGCTACCATTGATCGGGGGATTAACGGTCCAAAGCAGCTCAGGCTGTCCTTTTATATTCAGGGCCTGGCCCTCGAAAGTGACGCTCTCGAGTCTGCTTCCGTTAGGATAGCGCCTGAATGAAGGATTCTGAAATGGAAGATCCGGCGGAAAGACAACCCGCATCGCGACACGCTCCATATTGTCTGCCACAATCATTCCGGCCCACCAGTTCTCACGTTTCATAAAAGCATTATTGTATTGGACCTGAATCACGATAGTGAATGGTTCCCCGACAGGAATCCGACTACAATTCACGATGCATTTGTAAGCATACAAGGTTGACGGCCCACTCTCGGCGGTCGGCGCCGAACCCGGCGGAGGTCCAATCAGCCGGAAGCTTAGGCGGGAATCGCCGTTACCCTTCCAAGCATAGACATTCCCACTCGTTTCAAACCTGTACGCGTACTCGACCGCAGATTCATTGTCTCGGCGTAGGCTCGTGTACCGAGTCATAAAAGCTGGACCAACGACGGTTCCACTCTCTTTAGAAGCATGAAGACTACGCAAATCCCAGACACGATCCTCCGTCGTGACGGTAAACCCCGGATTCGTCGGGCGCTCGCCCACGTCGCCGATCTCCATAGGAATCCTCCCACCATTCGGGATGATGCCCAGCGGTTTGCTCATAAGCTCGCGGGCTCCCTGAACAACCATAAAATTTGAGACCATCTGGAGCGCTTTGGGCCCTCCCCGCACCAATAAACCAAAAACAAGCACCAGCACCAGCAGATTGACAATTGCCACAGGGTCTCTCCAAGAGATCATACCTAGACGGAAGCCGGAACGGGATCGCAGGTGATGCGCAATATTGGCCGGCAAACCTTTGGAAGGTTCCGGATCGATGAACGACGAATCCGCAATTGGCCACTTCAACTTCTCTTGAGCCGAGAAGTATCCGTGATGAACCAGCTCTTGCTGCTCGATGGAGTCGAAATCATCCAAGTCGGTACGAACATGCGGAAGCTGGCTATAAACTGGACCCCAGTGATTTCCCCGCTCCAGATCTTCTCTTTCAGGTTCTATGTCAATCACAATCGGCAAGCGAACCGTGTCCCCCGAAACGCTCGCGTAATGACCGCTACGAATCTGAGCCATCATGAGCTCCATAGACCGTAGACCCGTTGTCAGAATACCAAAGTGCGCCGTCGGCTGAGAATCAACACTAACGCTAGCAGCATCGCTGACTATGATAATTTCGGCCTCCTTGTCCGCGAAGATCGCTTGCAAGCCCTGGTTGTCAATAACTCCCCCATCGCTGTGATACTGAATACCATAGTCATCCGGGGCTAGCACATCATCGTACGACACAGCCACGGGCGGGAAGAAGGCTGGATAGGCAGCCGAACAAGCGACGGCCAGATGTAGCGGAATGCTTGTCCCCTCCCATGGTACTATCTCCACCGGTTTCTCATTCGCGAGGGGATAGTTGACAATCCGCTCATTCTCAAAGGCCGTGATTCCGGGATGTGTGAGATTGGTAGCAAGAAGTGACAGCCTCGGTGATCCAGGCGAAGACACTAAGAGATTCGCGAGATTTTCATCTTTATAGAGACGCCGTAGCTCTTGGAGTAGAAGGTCTGTCGTAGAGCGGGGGAGAGAACTTGCCAGAGGAACTAGGCGAGGCACGAACTGCCGGAGCATAAGCCAAGGAAGCCGCCGGACAATACGTCCCCGAATATTACGGGCTGTAAATTCTAGTAATTGCTCGGAAATGCACTTGAAGTCTTCGAAAGATCCTGTGTAAAGCTTCCAATTGGCGGCAAGGTGGGCGGCAAGGATGCTGCCGCCGGACACCGCCGCGATGTGCCGGACATTTTTCAGCCGATCCCTTGATCTCAGGTATCGGATTACCCCCAAGTGAAAGAGAGTGGCTCGAAAGCCTCCCCCGGACAGAGCCAACGCGATCTTGGATTCAGAACCGCTTAGATCCATCGATCCAGCCTCCCCCGAAGCTCGGGTGCTTGCTCTTCAGTTGTGCTGCTTACTCTGGAAGTCTACCGATGAGTCGAATCGGTGTCAAACCCGGATGTGCCGACAGGACCTGCAGTTCCAGTTCCGCCTCAGCTCCTGAAGTCAGGTTCTCAGCAATCATCTGGATGGCCTCGTGCGCAGTCATTGCGCCCACCTCAATCCTCACAGTCTTGTCGGGCAAGCTCGCGCGATCCTGAGCCGTGACGTCCTCGGGACGCCAGGCGTAATCCGCCACCAGAAGCACCCACTTGCCCTCAAGTTCCTGACCGAGGTGCGCGCTGGCCGCGGAGACGGTCTCCAAGGCAGGTAGGTCTTTTCCCGGCCGCCTGCGGATCAGATCGCGGGCCCGGGCCAAGCGGCCGGCTCCGTCGATCTCTTCTCTCAGGGTGGTCCAGAGGACGCCGTCGGGATAGTGCTCGCGGACTCGCGGGTCATAGCAAAGCGGACCCGGTCGGCCAGCGCCGACCGCATCTCTTCGTTCTGCCAGGGGCCGAGCACCTTGCCGAGGAACACCGCGCAGGTGCGGCTCTGGTCGAGGACTTTCTCCAGAACCTCCTGCCCGGGCTCCCCGGGGACGAGATGCCACTCATCCAGGAACGGCTCCACCCCCGCCTCGCGCAGCTTGGTGGCGAGGCGCTCGACCGCCGGCTTGTCGGCGCCGGCGTGGCTGAGGAAGACGTCGTAGGGCATCGGCTCTCGGCTGACTTCCTTGAGCTTACCGGAGAGGTGGCTCTCCAGCCCAGGGACCGAAGTCGCGAATGCAGTCAGCGGGATCTCGGATTCGCTGACTTCTGCCGGGAGCTCGTTCATCTGAACCGAGAGCGCAGTGACCGGATCCGCGAATGCGGTGACTGAAGTCGCGAGCGCAGTGACTGAAGTGGCGAAAAAAGTCACCGAATTCGCGGCGGAAGTGAGCGCGGTCTCGAATTCACTGACTGAGCTCGCGAATCCGGCGAGTGAAATCTCGAATTGGGTGCGTGAGCTCGCGGCGGAAGTCAGCGGGATCTCGGGAGAAGTCAGCGAAAAACCGCGGAGCCTCCCAGCCCGGAGGCTGCCTCAGTACGCGATCGCCACCTTGCCGATCATGCTCCCCGCCTCCACCATCTTGTGGGCCTGCCGGTGATTCTCCGCCGTGAAGCCGGTGAGCGTCTCGCTCAGGGTGGTCTTGATCCGCCCGGAGTCAGTGCGATCCACGAGATGGGCGACGCGGCCGAGGAGGCGGTGCTGCTCGATCATGTCCTCGGTCTGGAAGGTGGAGCGGGTGAACATCAGCTCGAAGCCGAAGGAGGCGCTCTTGCCCATCAGCTTGCTGATCTCGACCGGGCGCTCGGTGCCGACGATCGAGCAGATGGCGCCCTGCGGCGCGATGAGCTCGGCCATGGCGTCGAAGTGGGGGCCGGACTGGTTGGTGCAGAGGATGTAATCGACGTGATGCCGGTGCTGGCCGCGCACGGAGGTGATCAGGTCGCGGTGGTCGGCGATCAGGTCGGCCCCGTGATCGCGGCACCAGCGGGCGGAATCCTCCCGCGAGGCGGTGGCGATGATCTCGAGCGCGGTCAGCTTCCGGGCGAGCTGGATGGCGATCGAGCCGACGCCGCCGGCGCCGCCGAGGATCAGGATCGACTTGCCGGCGCCGCCGCCCTCGGGCACGGGCAGGCGGTCGAAGATCGCCTCCCAGGCGGTGATGGAGGTCAGCGGCAGCGCCGCCGCCTCCGCGTGGCTCAACGACGCGGGCTTTGGCCCCACGAGGCGCTCGTCCACGAGATGGAGCTCGGCGTTGGTCCCCGGGCGCAGGATGCTGCCGGCGTAGAACACCTCGTCGCCTACAGAAAACAGGCTCACCTCGGAGCCCACGGCCTCGACGACTCCCGAGGCGTCATAGCCGAGGATCTTCGGCGCCGCGAGCGCCGTGCCCTGGGCGGCGCGCTGGCGCTGCTTCCAGTCGACGGGATTGACCGAGACGGCGCGCACGCGGACCCGCAGGTCGCGCGGTCCGGGCTCCGGCGTCTCGGTCTCGAATTCGAACAGGCTCGCCGGATCATCGACGGGCAGGGAGGTGACGAATCCGATCGCTTTCATGGCGTCCTCCTATCAGTCTCTTTTCAATCTCTCTTTCAATCAGCCGGCCGTGCGCACCCAGAAGACCACGCCGTCCCGCGAATAGCCGGGTTTGAAATGTTTCTGCACCCAGTCCCAGACCAGCGGCACGCGCTCGGCGTTGGGCACGCCGTCGATCGGGCCGCCGCTGAAGGTGCCGAAGGACATCAGGACGGCGCGCACGGAGTGATCGTTTTCGAGCCGCGCGATGACCTCGCGCTGCCCCGCTGCCGATTCGTAGAACGGCACCTCGAACTGGCGGACCGGACAGGAGCGGTCGAAGAGGAAATACAGGATCGGCAGGTTGACGAAATCGTAGAACGTCTCCCCCGGCGCCAGGGCCACCTGCACGAACTCGCGCGCCGCTTCGAGCTTGGCGGCGTCGTCGGCCGGGAAGAGGGCGCCGCGGGCCCGCGGCAGGGAGGTGATCTCGACCCAGCCTGGCTCGGGCGGCGCCGGGCCGCCGCGCAGCCACGGCGCGACCCCGAAGTACTCGGTCGGCCGCGCCACGGCAACGAGGGCGACGAGGAGCACGGCGCCGCAGGCCCGCGCCGCGGCGCTCCGCGCGCGCCAGAGCACGAAAGCCGCGATCGCCAGGAAGGGCGCCAGGCCGTAGAGGAAGTAGTCGTGGTGGCGCTCGGCGTAGGAGAGACCGGCCAGCGCCACCCAGCCGCCGAGGAGCCAGAGCGGCTCGGTCCGCCGCCGGCCGCGCAGTGGCGAGGCGGCGAGGCCCGCCGCGGTGGCGAGAGTCACCAGCAGCCAGAGGAGAAGCTCGAAGACGGACGGATCGAACAGCGTGAGCAGCGCCTCGGGGAGAACCGCGTGGGCGCGCAGGACCGGCGGCGCCCAGTCGAATCCCAGCGCGTAGGCGGGGCCGAGGGAGAGGACCTCGAAGAGCGTCACGCGCAGCAGGTCGTCGAGCACGCCGCGGACCAGAAAGAACAGGGCGGCGGGAAGGCCGGCGGCGAGAGCGCCGGCGGCCGACCAGCGCAGCGCCCGCCGGCGCGCCTTGCCGTCGCCGAAGCGCGCCACGGCGAGGAGGAGCACCGCGCCGGTGTAGACGCCGATCTCGACGCTGGTCAGCAGTGCGAGCACGAGGAAGGCGCCGGCCCCGGCGAGGCGGCGCGGATCGCGGCGGCGCACGGCGCCCATGGCGAAGGCGAGCGCCGCGAAGGCCGGCGCGCTGCGCATCCAGGGGAGGCCGAAGGAGATCATCTGCGACGAGAACAGCATCGTCAGCAGCGCGGCCGGCGGCGAGCCGGTGGCGGCGAGGCCGAGGGCGTAGACGGCGACCGCGTTGAGCGACGAGACGGCGTGCCGCGCCGCGAGCGCGACGTCGATGCGCGCCCCGAAGAGGCGCATCGCCAGCCAGTCGAGCCCGCCGTCCGTGATCATCCCGTGCCCCGGCACCACGTCGCGATACAGCCGCTCGCCGCGCAGCATCTCGGACGCCGGCATGAGCTGGTGGCCGTCCTCGAAGAAATTCACCCGGAATTCCCCTTCGTAGCCGGTCATCGTGCGCGAATTCGAGTAGGCGAGAGCGAAGAGAGGCAGGGTCAGATAGACGAGGACGAAACGGAGCCGCCGCGCCGCCGCCGGGCTCCACCGCACGGAGAGACGCAGGACGACGGGGCTGCCGAGAGCGATCCCCAGCGCGAGCACGCTCGGCCAGACACGCCCGCGCTGGAGGAGCTGGATCTGCAGGACGTGCGCCGCCGGAGCGAGGCTGAAGCACCAGGCGGCCGGGATCCGCCCCGGCTTGTCCATCGCCTCCAGCGCCCCGAGCGCGATCCGCAGCAGCAGAACGGCGCCGAGGGAGACCAGGACCGCGTTCTGGAAATGAATCCCCGGCCGGATGTCGAGCAGCGCGAAATCGACGACGACGAATGCCGGGATGAGCAGCGCATCGAGAGCCGTGAACCGGATCGCCAGCCGGCGGACGGCGAGCAGCCCGGCCGCGGCGAGCGCCGTCGCGATCAGCAGCGCCACGCCGGCGGAGCCCAGGAGCTGCGCCCAGAGAGCGGCGAAGAGAGAGCCCGCCGCCATCCATCCGGCCCACGGCGCGGCATCCCGGGCGGCGAAGCGCACCGCGAGCGGACGGGCGGCGAGCGCGGCGAGCCCGGGGAGCAGGATCAACGCCGCCATGGCACGGAACGGCCCATGCGCGTCGAGCCCCTTCGCCGTCATGTAGGACGCCATCTGGCCGGCCGGCGCGAGATCGACGAAGCGCGGAAAGATGGCGAGGAAGACCGCGAAGCCATACCCCGCCGCCGCCGCGAGCAGGAGGCCGAAGAGGAAACCGCGCTGGCCGGAGTGGGAGGTCATGGGTCTCGGGGGTCGGCTCGGAGAGCCGGGAGTATAGCAGCGGAGCGCCTCACCCCCGCCCTTCTCCAGGCTCCCTGGAGATCTGGAGGGGGGCGGGGGGTGAGGCCCTCGGCAACACCGCGCGCAGAACCGCATTCAACAGAATCCCCAGCGTGATCGCGATGACCACCGCGTTGCCAAGAAACAGCTTCCCTGTCGGAGGCAGCGCCGCAAACCACTCCTTCTGCGCCGCCGCCGCGGAGGGCAGCGTGAGAGCCGCGACGAGGGTGATCGCCGTCGTCAAGAGATAGGCCTCGTCCTTGGGACCGCAGCCGAGCAGGCGCAGGCCGGCGGTGGCGATCATGCCGCAGACGACGAGGAAGACCGCGCCCACCACCGGCCGCGGGATGAGCACCAGCAGCGCTCCGAGCTTGGGCGACAGGCCATAGAGCAGCAGGATTGCGGCCGCCACCTGCACCACCCGGCGGCTGGCCACCCGCGTCGTCGCGATGACGCCGGTGTTCTGCGCGTACGTGGTGAGCGGCAGCGCGCCGAACAGCGGTCCGATCACCGAAGCGAGCCCTTCGACCGTGATCCCGCGGTGGATGTGGCGCATGCGGAACGTGACGCCGGAGACCGCGCACGTGCCCGCATAGTCGCCGATCGACTCGCTGATCGATCCGATGAATCCCACGATCACCCCGAGCACCGCCCCGCCCGCCCACTGCCATCCCATCCCCGGTCCGCCGAAGATGAAAAACTGCGGCCATCCAAACCACGGCGCCCGCTCCAGCGCCGAGAAGTCGGCCAGGCCCAGCGGCCCCGCGATCCCTACGCCGCAGATCATCAGGCTGAACAACAGAGCCCCGCGTGCCAGAATCCCGAGCCGGAAGCGGTGCCCGATCACCGTCAGCAGCACGATCAACACCACCGCCAGCCCCGCCACCCCGAGCATCTCCGGCCGTGGATCGGACAGCACCCACCCCCCCGCCACCCGCGCCAGCGACAGGCCGATGGTGAGCACCACGATCCCGCACACATACGGCGGCAGGAACCGGCGCAGCACGGTGAGCACGCCGCTCACCCCCACCACCGTCTCGAAGATCCCGCCCACGAACCCCGCCATCCACATCGCCGGAGCCCCGAAGATCGCCCCCGCCGTCGCCATCGCCCCGGTATCCGTCGCGGAAGGCCCGAGCACCGACGGCAACCGGTTGCCCCACGTGGCATTGACGAACGTCGCCACGCCCATCAGCACCAGGCACGCCGAGATCATCGCCGCCGCCTGCGCCGCCGAATACCCCACCGCTCCCGCGACGATCAGCGGCAGCACATAGGGCGACACGTCCACCAGCGTGTGCTGCCACGCATACAGCAACGTCTCCACCGGCGGCGGCACGTCCTCGATGCCGTAATGGGGCACGAGGACCTCCAGGTCCTCCTCCCAGACGCGCTCCTCGCCTGCGCGGTCTTCGCCTGCTCTCATGGCAGCCCTCCCGGTTCGGCCGGGAGTATATCCCCCGCCCGCCCCCTCCCCCATCCCCAGCGATGCGTCGAATCTCCACTTCCCGTCGTACGGCGCCGCTGCCAGCCGGCCATGGGCTCGCGACGGCCGCCTCCGAACGAAGCCGGCTTGCAGCGATTGGCGTCTCCTGGCGCTGGATGGATGTCGACGAACAGCGATGCAAATCCATTGGCAGCAGAGCGATGTCAACTGACATTGGTTCTCTGCCAGCCCGCAAGGGTTCGATCCCACCGGACGGCCGGTCGCGGTCATCGGACAACGGCATCCTGTCAACGGACATCGACAGAATGCCGGTTGACATTGGCACGATGCCTCACGTGACCGCGGAGCAACGTCGGCTTGCATCACAACGATGCCAACGGGCAGCGCCTCGATGTCGGCTTACATCACGGCATTGTCAACCCGCAGAGAGGCGTTGCCAGGCGCCCCAGATCCGTGCAAGCCGGCAAGGATTCAGTGCTCGCCGGCCTCCTCACCCAGGACGATGCCTTGGGCATCTAAGGAAGCACGCCCGCCGTGAGGGTCACCGTCGTGCTCAGGGCGGGCGTCGGATCAAAACGCCCGCCTTCACCGCCGCCGCCGAGGACGCTCCAGTTCCAGGCGGTGGTCTTGAAGCCCTCGAAGGCGACGTCGGTCACCAGCTTCACCGGACCTTTGCAGGTCAGCACTCCCCCAGGATGAGCGATTTTCGCCTGGGGCGCCGCGAAGAACTGGGATGCGAGCTGCGCGTGGGCTCCGCTCGCGACAGCGAGAAAAACGATCAGCACAACCGAGATGATGAGACCGGTCTGGCGCTTCATACGAGGCGTGAAGCGAGCCACGCCGGTCTCGGGCTGCCGATCGTTCAGCAGCCCCGAGCCGGCGCTCCGAGTCTCAGATCTGGTACAAGTAGAGCTTCAGGACGAAATCCGCCGCGACCGCACCGCCGCCGCCGACCGGACCGCCAGACCACCAGACGTCGACCTTGTAAGCGCCCGGCGGGACGTCGCCCGGCGCGGTGCCGACCCGCTGGAAGAAGTTGGCGCCGAACGTGTCGACGTCGCGCTCCGCCTCGACCGCGACGGACGGAGCGTAGGCGCCATAGGGAGTTTCGAAGTGTCCCACCATGTGTTGCGGCGCCGTGCCCGTCGCGGGCGTCAACGTGACCTGAAACATCGTGAGGCTCGCGACACCGGTTCCATAGGTCTGCCGGCTGCCGACCAGAGCGCTGAAGTGGGCATTCAGACAGGTACCCTGGACGAGATTCACCGTCGTGCTGAGGACCGGCGTCCGATCAAACCGCCCACCCTCGCCACCGCCGCCGACGGCACTCCAATTGTAGCCGGTGGTCTTGACGCCCTCGTAGGCGACATCGGACACCAACCGCAGCGAGCCCAGGCAGCTCAGCGCTCCGGCGGGATGGGCCTTTTTCGCCTGGGACGTTGTAAAGAACCGGGATGAGAGCTGCGCATTGGCTCCACTTGCACCGCTGAGCAAAACGACCAACACAACAGACAGAACGAGACTGACCGGACGTTTCATAGAATCTCCTTATAAATCTGACGAGACATAAGGCAAGGCTAAGCACTCGTCATCCGCCGCGCGATCAGCGGATCGATGATTTTCGTGTCAGACAACGCCTGATATCCTCAAGACTTCCCTTTTGAGGTTTAGAATCGGCCTCGTGCCCGCTTACACCATCGTCCTGCTCGACCACCGTTCCCTGGAGGTCGCGAAGCGCATTCATGCGATTCAGATCGGCGCGTATCGGCTGGAAGCGGACCTCTTGGGTGTGAAGAGCTTTCCACCGCTGGAACGGAGCGTCGAGGACGGAGCGTCATTGACCGCTTGATGGTTCGGAAATGCCTCGGCCACCTCAGGATCGAGGAGAGGCGTGAGTGGAGGAGGGCCTTGGCTCCGAAGCTCAGACCGATCGCCTTGCAGCGTTCGATCCCGAGGTGGTCCAGGAGCGCGAGCAATGAGAGCTGCCGCATATTCCCGATACCACTTCGCAGGTGTCTTTGCCACGGGTTGGGCTCCTCTGTCCTCGTCTTGCTTTGGTGGAAGAGTAGCGCACTGGAAGCGGAGCGGGAAGGACCGGCGAGGTCCCCCCAGGAGCTCGGTCTGCTGGTGGGTGAGAGGGGGCCAGGAACTTCTCTCAAGCTCCGCCGGTCTCATGGATCATGAAAAACCTCGGCGACCGGCGGCTCGCTCTTCTGGAGGTGCTTTGGCGTCCCATCGTCTGCCTGGCCCTCCTGCTCGGCCAGGTCGCCGTCGTGATCGTGACCTTCTCACCACCTTCTTCCTGGTATCAGCCCCTCATGCCTCCCCGGTCCTATCGTTCCACTCCGCTGGCGCATGTCCTTGCCGACCTCGAGCGCAACGGCTTGATTCCACCGGGTACCGAATGGGCGACCTCCGGTCTTCGGGACCGGACCGTGACTCTCGATCTCCTGGATCTCTCGACCCATCGAAGAGTCCTCTCCCGTGTGGCGCGTGCAGCCGGCGTCTCGATCGAGTTTCCGACCGATACGCACGGCAATATCGCCGGGCCGGCTCACGTGCTCAGCGAGCCCTCCTCCACCTCCCCGTGCAAGTCGGCCCTCAGGCCGGCTTCTTCCAATCCACCTTGAGCTTCTCCAGCCCGTCGATGTACTCCTGCGGCGCCTTGCCCTTGGCCAGCACGATGGCCTTGTCGAGATGCGTCAGGGCTTCGTCGACCTTGCCCTTTTTCTGCAGCAGGCGCGCCTTCATGTCGTGGCCCCAGAAACTGTCTTCGAGGGCGATCGACTTGTCGGCCCAGAGCAGGGCGTCGTCCAGGCGCTGGTCCTCGTCGAGGGCATAGCGGACGGCGGCCAGGTAGGCTCCGGCGTCGGGCTTCGCGGCGAGCGCGTCGTCGACGCTCTTCCAGGCCAGCTTTTGGACGTCGGCCTCGATGCGGAACGGCACGCGGACGTTCTCCCAGGCCATCTCCACGGTGGCGGCGCTCGCGCCGTCGGGGGTGACGTCGAAGGTCATCCACTCGGTGAAGGGGCCGGTCTGCGGCTTCACCACGAAGCGCAGGAGGTCCTGGTCTTGCTTGTAATCGTAGGCTCCCCACTGCTTCGCCTGCTTGTTGAGGATCAGCGTCCAGGCGTCGGGGCCGGGGACGGCGAAGAGGGCGTACTGGCCGGCCGGGACGTCATGCCCCTCGATGCGCACGGCGGTCGAGAGGGTGATCGTCGTCGCCTCGTTGGCGCCCAGGCGCCAGACCTCGCCGTTGGGGACGAGGGCGCCCCAGATCTTGCGGCCTTTGACGCCGGGGCGGTGATAGTCGATGGCGATGTCCGTGACGCCGAGGGCCGTCTTGACCGCAGCCGCGGGGCTCGGCTGCGGCAGGCGGACCTGGGCGTGGGCGGACAGGGCCGGCAGGATCGATAGGACGAACGCGAGGGCGAGGGTTGTTCTCAGTTTCATGATGTCTCCATATTGGTTTGGAGGGATGATAGCGCACGAAGCCCGCCTCAAGGACCAGCACTTGTATACGCGGACGTCGATTTCATTGACGTCCATTAAGAACCTCTCGTAAGATTAAAAGAATTGACACGCTGGAGCGACGCCTTACAGCAGGCCGGACCGCCTGCACAGGAGGTCGAATGGTTAGCAGGAAGGAGACATCTCCCGCCTCTGCGGAAAAAGGCGCAGACAGAACCGCTGAGCCAAGCTCTCCGCCGCCGAAGCGGATTCTCATTCTGGGTGACTGGGTCGTCGACGAATACTGGTTCCTGGTCAGCCACCACTCAGATATCAGCTCGCACATCGGCTTCACCCATTACCGCTCATCTCTCGAGGAAAACGAAGTCTCGATGGACCTTTGCGGCGCGGGTCATGTCGCCCGCATGCTTTATCAGATCGAGGGCGAAACCTCGAACGGCAAGCGGCCGAGCTATGAGGCGTGGGGTCTGGGCGTCTGGAGCTCGCGGGATGAGAACTTCCTCTATCGTCTTCTTCGAGACGTGGGGAGCAGCCGGTTACCGCGGCTCCCGCGAGCCTTCTTTCGGCAAGCCGATCCGGTGACCGCGCCGACAAATTTTCATCTGATCAACCTCGATGAGGAGAAGGGGCAGACCACACATGTCGTGAGGCTCTACTACCTCGCGGATTCGGGCACCAAGCAACTGAGCCGGATCGATTGGGAGCCGCCGATCCATGCGGACCGGACCGTGCCGAGCTCAATCCTGGACGAGCTTCCGGATGGGATCGAGGTGATTGTCGTTTACGACCTGTGCAAGGGTGTCGTGACCCAGAAGCTCGTCGGTCAACTGGCAGATCGCTATCCGAATGCCTCCTGGTACGTGCGCAGCAAGAACGACAATCCTGCCTGGCTTGGAACGATCACACCGAATCTCAAGCTCATTCTGCTCGGCCCTGAGATCCTCTCCTCGCGCAATCCTTGGGGGAGTTGGCTCATCGAGAACCGGATCAACTATCAGGCCAAGGAGCTCCTGGACAAAGTGCCGGACACCTCTGTCGTGCTCGTGCTCGATTCGCGCGAGGTGATCGCGCTGATTAACAAGGAGACCTGCCTGACCGTACAGGGCTCCGAAGAGATCGACTCCTTGAGCCAAGTCGGCTGGTCGAGCGCGTTCTTTACCTCTCTGATTTTCAGCATGCTCTCGATGCCGGAGAAGGAAGCCTGCGTGACCAGCCCAGCCCTCGAGGCCGCGATAAAAGAAGCCAACAACCATATGGCCACTGTCAAGAGCATGATTGATCCGCTGAAGGGTACAGCCCCTCCGATCTTTCCCGTGAACCCTGCTGTCACGTGGGCCGATGAAGCCGAGCGCTGGGAAAGGGCGCTGCGCGAGTTGGGAATCAGACTTCTCAACAACGGCGGAGACAGTGAGGGCGGAGAGATGGGACAGCGGCGATCTGGGCGGGGGGCTTCGTTGTGTCTGGACGTCTGGAGAGGCTGCACATCCCTGCCCGGATATGTCTGTTGCATCCCTGAGAAAAGAGACATGATCAACAGGATTGGCCGCCACCTGCGATCGTTCCGGGGGACCGGCGAGCAAGCACGTCCGGTCAGTATCATGCTTCAGGCAGACCCCGGTGTCGGGAAGACCTTCCTCGCAAAATCACTCGCTCGCGTCTTCGACTTCGAGTTGGTCAAGGCTGATGTGACCCAGATGTTGCATCGTGAGGATCTTCTCGATCTTTTCGATTCCATCGCGACCAAACAGGCGAATCAGGATCGGCCGGTTCTTGTGTTTGTCGACGAGATCAACGCGCTCCTGGAGAGCAGCAATGTCTATGGAGCCTTCCTGGCACCCTTGGAGGAAGGCTCATACGTGCGCCGAGGCAGCGCCTTCAACCTGAAGCCCTGTGTCTGGATCTTCGCGGGAACAGACCTGGAAGGGGCAAGCGGGAAGAAAGGCGACAAGGTCGAGGACTTCAAGTCGCGAATGACGATGATCGCGCAATTCGATTACCAATCCCTCGCCAAGATGAGGGATGACGCCACTCTGATCGACGACGCCCGACTGGAGCAGGTCTATCTCGGCGCTGCGCTCATCCGTCAGTTCTATCCCGACATCCGCCTGGTGAGCAAGAGCATCCTCCATGTTTTCCATCGATTGGATCCTGCGCAGGCCCCGGCGCGGACGATCCGCAAGCTCATCAGGCTTCTGCGCAGTGTTCAATATGGAAAGCTCACCGAAGAGAACTGCCGCGCTTGGGAGATGAACCTTCCCGTCGGCCCTCTGGTCGAGCTGAGCTTCGAAGGGAGATAAGGCGATAAGAAGCCCTCGCCACGGGCGAGGGCTTCTCGGAGATTCGGTCTGCTGGTTGGAGATCAGCGTCCGGGGGCGGCTGGAACGGGGAGGATCTCCCCGAGCAGCTCGCGCACGAACTCCAACTCATCCTCGTTGACCGTGTGGCCCATGGCCGGATAGATCCGCTCGGTCACCGCGGCCCCCATCTTTTCGAGCACCTCCGCGCTCTCGTCGACTCTCGCGCGAGGGATGTGCGGATCGCGGTCGCTGCACCCGAGGAAAACCGGGGTGCCCGCGAGCGAGCCCGGATAATCGCGCGGCGTCTCCGGCGGGCCGATGAGCCCGCCGGAGAGGGCGACGATCCCACCGAAGCGCCTGGCGTTGCGGGCGGCAAACTCCGTGCTGAGACAG